>MDTB01108962.1_pt1 | contig 10367 bp, 8 predicted proteins | sample 811161 | NCBI WGS metagenome assembly MDTB01 (sample SAMN05326650, study PRJNA326480) | marine metagenome | isolation source: seawater | place: Mediterranean Sea | collected 2009
AAATGAAATTAAATAGGTTTTTTAAAATAATTTTTCTATCAGAATTTGTTTCTGGAATAATTATTGCAATTAAGGAAATTTTTAAATCAAAAAAAACGATCAATTATCCATACGAAAAAGGCTCGATAAGCCCTAGATTTAGAGGGGAACACGCACTTAGAAGGTATCCAAATGGCGAAGAGAGATGTATCGCATGTAAACTATGTGAAGCAGTATGCCCAGCTCAAGCAATAACTATAGAGTCTGAAGAAAAAAAAGATGGAAGCAGGAAAACAACAAGATACGACATCGATATGTTAAAATGTATCTATTGTGGACTTTGCCAAGAGTCTTGTCCAGTTGATGCAATTGTGCAAGGTCCTAACTTTGAGTTTGCAACAGAGACTCGTGAAGAGCTTTATTATAATAAGGAAAAATTATTAGACAATGGAGATAGATGGGAGTCTGTTTTGGAAAAAAACATTAAACTCGACAAACCATATCGATAACAAATGTTAGCTCATTCTTTTTTCTTTTATTTTTTTTCAGTCATAGCAATACTTTCAGCATTGATGGTTATAACCTCAAGAAGCACTATTAATTCTGTTTTTTTTCTAATACTAGATTTTATTTCTATTGGTTGTCTATTTATAATGGTAGGGGCTGAATTTTTAGGAATAATAATTTTAATTGTTTATGTAGGAGCTGTGGCAGTTTTGTTTTTATTTGTTGTAATGATGCTAAATGTTGCACAGCAAAAAAAATCTTGGTTTGTTGGAAAAAAATCTACTCATATTCCCTCAGGGTTAATCGTAAGTATCATAATTTTTTTAGAATTATTGGTGGTAGTTGGCGGATGGAAATATAAAGAAAATGTAATGAGTAGTAGTAACTTGATATTGAATGAGAATATTTCAAATACTCACTTAATAGGCAATGTAATGTATACAGATTATATCTTATATTTTCAAGTTTCAGGAATAATTTTACTTCTATCTATGATTGGTGCAATTATTTTAACCTATAGAAAAAGAGAAAATATAAAAAAGCAAAGTTATATTAATCAAATCTCAAGAGAGAAAATCTCTTCAATCGAAATAAAAAAAGTTGAGTTTGAAAAAGGAGTAAAAGTTGATGATTGATATTGGATTAGGTCATTACCTTACCTTAGGAGCTGTAATTTTTTCTCTTGGAGTTATAGGAATTTTTTTAAATAGAAAAAATATTATAGTAATTATTATGTCTATTGAGTTAATACTTTTAGCTGTAAACATAAACCTAATTTCTTTTTCAATTTTTACTTCAGATATTGTTGGGCAAATCTTTACGATGTTAATTTTAACTGTAGCTGCAGCTGAAGCTGCCATAGGTTTAGCAATAATAGTAATACTTTATAGGAATAAAGGTTCGATTAGAGTTGAAGATATTCATGAGATGAAAGGTTAGATGGAGTACGCAATATTATTTTTACCATTAGCTGGATCAATTGTAGGATATTTTGGAAAATCTTTGGGAAGTCTCTTTTCAGAATTAACAACAACTTTTTTCGTAACTGTCTCAGCAATTCTATCGTTGATAGTCTTTTTTAATGGAATAAACGAAGATATATACGGCAACTATAAGATATTTGAATGGGTAAATTCTGGAAGTTTTATAGCTAATTGGTCAATTAATGTTGACCCTCTCAGTTCAGTTATGCTTGTTGTTGTTACTTTTATTTCTTCATTAGTCCATATTTATTCAATTGGCTACATGAGTCATGATCCTCACAAGCCAAGATTTATGTCTTACCTTTCCTTGTTTACATTTTCCATGTTATCTCTTGTTGTTTCTGACAACTTTTTACAATTATTTTTTGGTTGGGAAGGTGTAGGACTGTGCTCTTATTTGTTAATAGGTTTTTGGTACAAAAGAAATTCCGCTAACAATGCTGCTATAAAAGCTTTTATTGTAAATAGAGTTGGAGATTTTGGGTTAGCAATTGGTATTTTTCTCCTTTTTTTTCACCTAGGAACGATTAATTTTAATGAGATTTTTAAATTAATTCCTCAATTTGATCAAAAAGAAATTATTTTTTTAGGACTAGAAGTTAACTTAATTACTACAATTTGCTTATTTTTGTTTATTGGAGCAATGGGTAAATCAGCACAATTTCTTCTACACACTTGGTTGCCAGATGCAATGGAAGGACCTACACCCGTATCAGCACTTATTCATGCAGCAACAATGGTAACTGCAGGAGTTTTTTTAGTTGTGAGATGTTCACCAATATTTGAATATTCTGTTTTTGCTCTTAATATAGTTGCTTCAGTAGGTATTATCACTGCTATCTTTGCAGCTTCTGTTGCTCTTGTTCAAAATGATATAAAAAAAATAATAGCCTACTCAACATGTAGCCAGTTAGGCTATATGTTTTTTGCTGCAGGTATCGGAGCATACCATGTAGCAATATTTCATTTATTTACACACGCTTTTTTTAAAGCTTTATTATTTTTAGGTTCAGGATCAGTAATACATGCCTTTAAAGATGAGCAAGACATTAGAAATATGGGAGGCGTATGGAAAAAACTTCCCTATACATGGGTTTTAATGTTGATAGGAACATTAGCTCTAACAGGATTTCCCTTTTTATCTGGATTTTACTCAAAGGATGCAATTATTGAATTTGCGTATCTTAAAGGTTCATACGTTGGATATTCAGCAGCTTACGTAGGAATATTCACAGCTTTTCTAACAGCAATTTATTCTTGGAGATTGATGTTTAAAACTTTTCATGGAAAATTTATGAATAAAAATTTATCAGTCGACGAAACTCATGAATCTCCCTTAATAATGCTTGTTCCTCTTATTTTTTTAGCTTTAGGAGCAATATTTTGTGGTTATTTATTTAAAGAATTATTTATTGGAAGTGAAAGTGAAAATTTTTGGAATGGCTCAATATTGTTCTTAGAAGAAATTTCCCATGAATATATTCCTACTTGGCTTTTATTAATAACACCATTATTGGTTATTTTGGCAATTCCGATTTCTTACTATTTGTTTTTAAAAAATACAACAATTTTGGATAATTTAAAAAATAAAAATTTATCATTGTATAATTTCTTTTTAAATAAATGGTATATTGATGAAGTTTATGAAATTATTTTCATTAAACCTTTAAAAAAAATAGGATTAATTTTTTGGAAAAAAGGAGATGAAGGTACTATCGATAGATTTGGACCTAATGGAATCTCAAAGCTAATAAAGCTAATATCAAATAAGGCTGTTCAGTTTCAAAGTGGTTATATTTACGACTACGCATTTGTAATGTTAATTGGCCTAACTTTATTAATAACCTATCTAATATTATATTAAAATGGATTTCCCTATACTTTCAACAATAATTTTCTTACCTTTATTAGGATCATTATTTATTTTTCTATTTAAAAATTATAAAGATAACAGTCAAAGCCCTGTTTATATTTCATTATTTACAAGCTTAGTAAATTTAATTTTAGTTTTTTTCTTATGGTATTCATTTGATAAAAGTTATTTAGGGTTTCAATTTATTGAAGAGAAAAATTGGATAAATGGTTTAATAAAATTTAAACTAGGAATAGATGGTATTTCTATTTTATTCGTTCTTCTTACAGCTTTAATCGCTCCTATCTGTATTATCTCTTGTATTAATAGTGTTAAAGAAAGAATTAAAGAATTCCTAATAGCGATATTGGTTTTGGAAACTTTTATGATTGGAGTTTTCTGCTCTCTTGATCTTGTAGTATTTTATCTATTTTTTGAAGCTGGTTTGATACCAATGTTCATAATAATTGGAGTTTGGGGTGGCCCAAAAAGAGTCTATTCGGCTTTTAAATTTTTCTTATATACCTTGCTTGGTTCAGTATTAATGTTAGTAGCAATTTTAACTATTTACTGGCTAACAGGAACAACAGATATAACTGAAATTTTTAAAATTAAAATTCCTCAAGAATACCAATATCTTTTATGGTTAGCCTTTTTTAGTTCTTTCGCAGTGAAAATGCCAATGTGGCCAGTTCATACATGGTTACCAGACGCCCATGTAGAAGCTCCAACAGCGGGCTCAGTTATATTAGCAGCAATACTTTTAAAAATGGGAGGATATGGTTTTTTAAGATTTTCAATTGGGTTGTTCCCAGTTGCTTCTGAATATTTTATTCCATTAATTTATTCCTTAAGTATTATTGCAATCATATATACTTCTCTAGTAGCATTAATGCAGGAGGATATGAAAAAATTAATAGCATATTCCTCTGTTGCACATATGGGGTACGTTACTCTTGGAATATTTACTTTTACGAAAGAGGGAATTGATGGAAGTATATTTCAAATGATAAGTCACGGTCTAATTTCTGCAGCACTTTTTTTATGTGTAGGAGTTCTGTATGATAGAACACATTCTAGACTTATAAGTTCATATGGCGGAATAGTTGATTATCTTCCAAAATATTCTTTGGTTTTTATGATTTTTGTCTTAGCAGCTTTAGGCTTACCAGGAACGACTGGTTTTCTGGGTGAGTTTTTAGTTTTAGTAGGAATTTTTAAAAAAAATTATTTAGTTGCGATATTAGCAAGTTTTGGAGTTATTCTCGCAGCCGCTTATATGCTTTGGTTATCTAAAAGAGTAATTTTTGGAAAAATAAAAAATTTAGAAATTAAAAACCTTAGCGATATCAACTTTTATGAAAAGATAATGCTATCTTTATTGGCAATAATCATAATTGTATTTGGTTTTTATCCAGAGCCAATACTAGACACAATGAATATTTCGGTAAACAGCTTGATTTATAACTACCAAGAAGATTTGGCTTACCATATGAATATTAGCAAATGATAAATAATTTAAATATTTTATTACCTGAAATTTTCCTCTCTATTTCAATTTTTTTAATTTTAATGATTGGGGTTTTTGTAAAAAAAAGCTATAACTTAGTAACTAACCTATCAATTTTTTCATTAATTATATTAATATTAATTATTTATAATAGCGATAATACTTATGTTGAGGTATTTTCTCAAAGCTTTATAAGAGATTCCTACTCAAATTTTATTAAGATACTTATCTTGGTTTCAAGTATTTTTATTTTATATTCTTCTCAACTTTTTATTAAAGATAAAAAAATTAATAAGTTTGAGTATCCAATAATTATACTCCTATCTATTTTAGGAATGTTTTTTATGGTCAGCGCTAACGATCTAATTCTTTTTTACCTTGGATTAGAACTTCAGTCTTTATCACTTTATGTTTTGGCTGCTATAGATAGAGATAACAAAAGATCTTCTGAGTCAGGGGTAAAATATTTTGTTCTAAGCGCACTTTCTTCTGGATTGTTATTATATGGTTGTTCTTTGCTTTATGGTTTTACTGGTTCAGTTAATTTTGAAATTATTAATAGCCAATTAACCTCAGATAATGTCGGCTCTATATTTGCAATGGTTTTTATTCTTGTAGGTCTTGCATTCAAAGTATCAGCTGTTCCTTTTCACATGTGGACACCAGATGTTTATGAGGGATCACCAACCTCGATAACAAGTTTTTTTGCTACTGCCCCTAAAATTGCAGGAATAGCTGTTATAATTAGATTTATGGAAATCCCTTTTGCAAATATATTAGTTGAGTGGCAGTCCATTATAATTTTTATATCTGTTGCCTCTATGATATTGGGTGCTGTCGCTGCTATAGGACAAAACAATATAAAAAGACTTTTAGCTTATAGCTCTATAGGTCATATGGGCTACACTCTAGCTGGTATAGCAACAGGAACAAGCTCAGGATATGCAAGCTCAATAGTTTATTTAACAATATATATTGTTATGAATATAGGAATTTTTGCTTGTATTTTTTTAATGAAAAAAAATGGAGAGTACACTGAGCAAATCAGTGACCTATCAGGAATTTCAAAAAAGCATCCATTAATATCCATTTCTTTTTTAATTATTTTATTTTCTTTAGCTGGAATCCCACCTCTAGGTGGTTTTTTTGCCAAATTTTATGTTTTTATGTCCGTTATTGAAAGCGAGATGTATATATTAGCTATTATAGGATTGCTAACAACAGTAATATCAGCTTTCTATTATTTAAGAATAATCAAAATTATATATTTTGATGAATTTATTAAACCACTTGATTCAATCAAAAATTTTAGTATTACAGGAACACTTTTCTTAAGTTGTATTTTACTATTAACTTTCTTTTTGTATCCTTCTTTTTTAAGCAATATTGTAAATTCAATATTTATATACTAATGAAATTCAAACTAATAAAAATGAACAGTGTAACGAGCACTAATGATCAAGCCATAAAATTAATCAGAAAAAATAAAGTTAAGCCTTGTATTATTGTAGCTAAAAAACAAAGTAAAGGCAGAGGAACAATGGGAAAAAAATGGACTTCAAGAAAAGGGAATCTTTTTATGTCCTTATTCTTTGAATTTAATTTAAGAAAAATAAAACCTAATGGATTTTCTTCTATAAATCCTTATATTATTAGAAATATACTGTCTAAATACTCTATATATAAAATTATAATTAAGTGGCCTAATGATCTTTTAGTCAAAAATCGAAAGTTGTGTGGAATACTTCAAGAAGTTATAGAATACAAAAATAGAAAATTTTTAATTATAGGAATAGGGATAAATACAAAAGTTTCACCAAAAGTAGCCAATCTAAGAACAATATCTTTGTTAAGTTGCTCAAATCATATTATAAAAAACAATGAAATTTTGATAAAAATAAAACTTGCTTATGAAAAAATAATCTCTGGTCTAAGAAAAGGTAAAATATCATATTTAAAAAGGAGAGCCTATTGAAAAATAAAACTAAATATTTATTGGGGGATATTGGAAATACTTATACGAAAGTTGTTTTGTTGGATAAAAAGTTTAATATTATCAAATCTCAAAATTTTGATAGCAAAATGCTTTATAAAAAAAACAAAATATCTTTTTTTTTTAAAAAATTAATTACATCTAGTTTAAATAGAAAGATTTTATTTTCTAGCGTTGTTCCAATTATTTACAATAATATAAGGATGTATTTAAAAAAAAAAGGTTTTAAACCATATGAGATCAAAGATTTAGATATAAATAAAATTATTGAAATAAAAATAGATAATTTTAAACAAGCAGGTTCAGATCGAATTGTTAATGCTATTGGTTCTTACAGCACATATAAATCAAATTGTTTAGTAATAGATTTTGGAACAGCTACAACTTTTGATGTCGTGAAAAAACCAGGTATTTATGATGGAGGTGTTATCGCACCTGGCATAAATTTATCCATTATTAATTTGAGTAGATCCACAGCTCTTTTGCCTAAATTTAATTTAAAATCTGGTGCTAAAGCTTATGGTAAAAACACAAAAGATGCACTTAATGCAGGATTCTTATGGGGATATAAAGGTCTTATTAATAATATTGTTAAAAAAATTATATCTACTAGCAATTTAAACTATAAAGTAATATTAACAGGCGGCTATTCTAGCTTGTTTAAAAAACATATAAGCAAGAAATCAACAATAGATAATAATGTTACAATAAAAGGTATAATTAAAGTTTATAAAGATTTACTACTATGACGAAAGAAGAATTTATTTTTTGTCCATTAGGCGGTTCAGGTGAGATAGGAATGAACATGAATTTATATGCCTATGGTAAAGAAGAGAGTCAAAAATGGATTATAGTTGATATGGGTGTTACTTTCGCAGACGATTCTATTCCTGGAATTGATCTGATATATCCTGATCCTGGATTTATTTTAGATAAAAAAGAAGATCTACTTGGAATAGTACTTACGCATGCCCATGAAGATCATATTGGTTCGGTAGCTCATATATGGCCAAAATTAAAATGTAAAATTTACGCAACTCCTTTTACAGCTGTTCTAATTACAGAAAAATTTAAAGAAAAAAAAATTGATATATCAAAATATTTAGAAATAGTTCCATTAAATGGAAAAATTAAACTAGGTCCATTTGAAATAGATTTTGTTACTTTAACACATTCAATACTCGAACCAAATGGTCTAAGCATTAAAACCCCCTCAGGGATAGTTCTTCATACAGGAGATTGGAAAATCGATCCAAATCCTTTAATTGGGAATAAAATTGATGAAAAAAAATTAAAAGAAATAGGAAATAAAAATATTATAGCAATGATATGCGACTCAACAAATGTCTTTAGCCCTGGGAGAGCTGGATCAGAGTCAGATGTGAGAGAAAGCTTGTTAAAAATAATTGAGCAAAAAACAAAAAGAGTTGTCGTTACATCTTTTGCTTCAAATGTTGCTAGAATGGAAACAGTTTTTTATTGCGCAAAAAAAACCAATAGGCAGATATCTTTAGTTGGACGTTCAATGAATAGAATTTATAAAGCTGCCAAACAGTGCGGTTATCTAAAAGACCTTATAAAACCTATAGAACCAAAAGAAGCAAGAAAAGTAGCAAGAAATAAAATCTTATATTTATGTACTGGAAGCCAAGGTGAACCAATGGGAGCAATGAAAAGAATTATCAGTGGAACACATCCCGATGTTCTTTTAGAGTCAAAAGACTCAATTATTTTTTCTTCAAAAATAATTCCTGGAAATGAAAAAAAATTGTATCAATTACACAATCAAATTGTAAAAAGAAGTATTGAAATCATAACCGAAGAAAACGCTTTTGTTCATGTATCAGGACATCCAAACCGAGATGATTTAAAAGATATGTATAAATGGGTTAAGCCAAAATGTATAATACCTGTTCACGGAGAACATAGACATATGATAGAGCATGTTAATTTTGCCAAAGAGATGCAAATTCCCCAAACTTTACAAGTTGAAAATGGAGATGTAATTAGATTGCATCCAGGTAATGAACCCCAGATTATTGATAAAGCACCATCTGGAAGAATGTATTTAGATGGATCAATCGGAGTCAATGAGGACTCCAAATCTATAAAGGATAGAAAAAATCTTTCTATGAACGGATATTTAGAGGTTACTTTAATTGTTTCTAATAATGGTAAAATTAAAAAGCCAGTTATTTCTTACAGAGGAATACCCCAAGAGGAGATTAGTGAAAATTTTATTTTTGATATGGAAGATGAGATTTCAAATATTTGTAGAAGATTTTCAATAGAAAGTAAGAAACAAGAACATAATTTAATCGAAATGTTAAAGCAAAATTGTAGAAGAATTGTAAAAGAAAAAACTGGTAAAAAACCATATACAAATATTAATATTGCAAGAATTTAAATAGAATATGTTGTATAATAAAGCATTCTTGTTTTAACTTAAGGGAGTATTTATACTAATGTTACTGTCTAAACTTTTTATTCCTATAACTAAAGACTTGCCATCAGATGCAAAAATTAAGTCACACCAGCTTATGCTGAGAACGGGCATGATAAGACAATCGTCAGCTGGGATATATTCATGGTTACCTTTAGGATTTAAAATAATGAAAAAGATCGAACAAATTGTTAGAGATGAACAAAATAATATTGGAGCTCAAGAAATGTTGATGCCAACTATTCAATCTGCAGATATATGGAAGGAAAGCGGAAGATATGAAGATTATGGTCAAGAAATGTTGAGAATAAAAGATCGTCAAAATAGAGAAATGTTATATGGCCCAACTAATGAGGAACTCATAACAGATATTTTTCGCTCTTCAGTAAAATCATATAAGTCACTCCCTCAAATGCTTTATCATATTCAATGGAAGTTTAGAGATGAGGTAAGACCAAGATTTGGAGTTATGAGATGTAGAGAATTTTTTATGAAAGATGCTTACTCATTTGATATTGACGAAACTTCTGCAAAAAAATCATACAATAAAATGTTTTTTTCCTACCTAAAAACATTTGAAAGATTAGGTTTGAAAGCAATACCTATGGCTGCTGATACTGGACCGATAGGAGGAGATCTCTCCCATGAGTTTGTTATTTTAGCCGAAACAGGTGAAAGCAAGATATATGCAGATAAAAAAATTTTTGATGTAAATTTAGATAAATTTAAATTTGACGATGATTCATTGGAAAATATGCGTAAAGAATATATGTCTTTCTACGCTGTAACAGATGAAAAATTTAATAAAAGTGAATTTGATAAAAAAGTTACTAAATCAAATCAAATTACTACAAAAGGAATAGAAGTGGGACATATATTTTACTTTGGTGACAAATATTCTAAACCACTTAATTGTTTAGTCGATTCTAAGGAAGGTAAAAAAAATTCTGTAAAGATGGGTTCTTATGGTATTGGGGTCTCTAGATTAGTTGGTGCAATTATAGAAGCAAAGTACAATAATGATGTAATGAAGTGGCCTAAGACAGTTTCACCATTTGATGTAGTAATCATACCTAGCTTTACTAAAAATAACACTGAAA
>MDTB01115005.1_pt1 | contig 10367 bp, 12 predicted proteins | sample 811161 | NCBI WGS metagenome assembly MDTB01 (sample SAMN05326650, study PRJNA326480) | marine metagenome | isolation source: seawater | place: Mediterranean Sea | collected 2009
AGAAATGATCCAGACAGAAATTTAGCTAGGTACACAAGGACAGAACTTCGTGCAATGGCAAAATGAAAATGAAAATGAAAAAGAAATTGATACTTTTACATTTTAAAAGTAAATGATCTTTTTAGGATTTTAGTTTTTGATTTTTATTGCTTTTCTACTTCTGGCTGCAATATGGGGGTCTTCTTTTTTATTTCTAAGAGTGGCCATCGAGGAATTTGGACCTTTCCTACTCTCTGATTTGAGAGTTTTGTTTGCATTTTTGAGTTTGTTGCCTTTTTTTGTTTTTTTAAAAAAAAGAAGCTTTGAAAGTAAAAAGAGAATTAAATTATTTTTTTTGTTGGGTTCTATTAACAGTGCAGTTCCTTTTGTTTGTTTTAGTTTTGCAGCTATAAATCTGCCATCGGGTTACCTTTCGGTAATTAACTCTTTTGTCCCGGTCTGGAGTTTGTTTTTTAGTTATATATTTCTTGGTGACAAAATTAAATTTGGTGTGTTTGTTAATTTATTGATTGGAGTTATAGGGGTTATGATTTTTGTTGGATTTGGTCCAATTGTACTTCACTGGGATTCCTTGACTGCAATTTTGTTCGCATTGATTGCGACCCTTTGTTACGCTATTTCTGGGGTTTTGACCAGGAAATATTGTGTTGGTGTATCGTCATTGAGTCTTTCTATTTATTGCCTTGGATTTGCATCAATACTTCTTTTGCCTTCATTTTTTTTAGATTTACCCGAAGTCAGACCCTCAAGCCAAAGTTGGGTAGCCATTATTATTTTGGGAGTACTTTGCTCCGGGGTAGCTTTACTCCTATATTTTAAACTTATAAAATCTGTTGGTCCAATTAAAACTACAACGGTCACTTTTTTGGTCCCAGCTTTTGGAACGATGTGGGGAACTATTTTTTTAGATGAAGTTTTTACATCTGCTATGGGTATAGGAATTATGTTAATTCTGATTTCTAGCGCAATGGTCTTTTTTCAAAAAAAATGAAATTAATATTTGTCAGGCATGGACAAACCAGTTGGAATTTGCAAAGAAAGTTACAGGGCCAATCAGATATACCCCTTGATGATTCAGGTATCATTCAAACCAAACTACTTTGTTCCAGATTTAAAACTGAAAAAATAGATATTATTTTCTCTAGTCCATTGCAAAGGGCTTTGGATACGGCATTGCCTATAGCTAATTTTTTTAATTTGGGAGTTATTTGTTCAGGCCTAATCTCGGAAAGAAATTTTGGAATCATTCAGGGTATTAAATTAAAGGAAATTGACCAAGACGTTGATAAGCAAATCATTCTAAAAAAAACTATTGATCCAACTTATAAACCTAAAATGGGAGAAAGTTTAGAAGAATTACAAAATAGGATATTTAAATTTTTAGGTTTTTTAAATATGTTAGATAACTCTTTGAAAGTTTTATGTATCACTCATGGGGGGATTTTGGATTTAATCTATAGGTTTTCACAAAACGAGGCAATAAACGCTCCCAGGAAATGGAAAATACCAAATACTGGAGTGAATGTATTTGATTATTCTAACGGCAAATTATTACTTAAAAATTGGGCTGATACTCGGCATCTTGAAAACTTTATTTCTGTTGATGAACTTTAAAATGCCATTTGCCAAATGAAACCAATAAAAATTTGTTTGTTTTGTGGATCAAGATCTGGTTCTAATTATCAATGGTCTTCAATGGCGGATGAGTTGGGAAAAAAAATTGGAAATATCAATGGGGAAGTAGTTTATGGAGGGGGAAGATGGGGCCTAATGGGCGATATTGCCGAAGCATCTATTAAATCAGGTTCAAAGGTTACAGGGGTTATTACTCATGATTTGTTGAAAATAGAGAGCAGCTCAGAAAACTTAGACAAATTATTCACAGTTGATTCTATGACTGAACGGAAATCAAAAATGATTGAAATAGCGGATATTTTTTTGGTTTTACCTGGAGGAATAGGTACCCTGGATGAATTATTTGATGTTTGGACAACTAGACAATTAAAACAACACAAAAAACCTATAATCTTATTAAATTATGATAATTATTTTGAACATCTGATTTCTTTTGCTAAAAAAGCTGTTGCCGAAGGGTTTATGACTAATAAACACAAAGATCTTTTAAAAATTGTTAAAACTGTCGATGAAGCAATTTTAGAGATACTAGAGCATCAAAATAATAAAAGCTATAAGTTAGAATGAAAATGGAACTTTATTTTTTTATCAAGCTTTCAGCTTTGTTGAGAGTATTCATTAATAGTAGCCATGTTTAGGTATCTTTATACTAAAATTTTATTTTGGGGGCAATCAAGAAACTCAGTTAGGGTTTTATCTGTTACAAGTTTTATTGAAGCAATTTTTTTTCCGCTACCTCCAGATGTTCTTTTAATTCCAATGTGTTTGGCCTCGCCAAAAAAAGCTTTTTACTTGGCAGGCTTAACCACAATATTTTCTGTTTTGGGAGGAGCTGTAGGGTATTTTTTAGGGATTATAGCTTATGATTTTATAAATATCATAATGGTTGATTTTGGTTATGAAAAACATATATTACAAGTTCAGAAATGGTTTGAGAATTGGGGAATTTGGATAATTTTTTTGGCAGGGTTTACTCCGATCCCATATAAAATTTTCACGATACTAGCTGGAGCGTCGCTTATGCCTTTCTTTGGATTTTTGGCCGGATCATTTTTTGGCAGAGGAACTCGTTTTTTTTTAATCGCTTTACTTATTATTTGGGGGGGGGAAAGTCTTAAAAATAATATTAGTAAATATATAGAGTATATTGGATGGGCTATTTTGGTTTTAATTTTGATTTTAATTTTTTTAAATACTTTCACACAATAATGGAATTTTTGATTTGAATCCTTTTTATTTTTTTGAAAACGTTTGTAATTGATGTCTTTTTCTAGTTTTGGTCTATCTCGAGAAGTTATGAGATCAATAGATGAACTTGGTTACTCTGAACCTACTCCAATTCAAGTTAAAGCTATTTCGAAAATTATGATTGGAAAAGATGTTTTAGGAATAGCTCAAACTGGGACTGGCAAAACAGGCGCGTTCCTGATACCCATTATTCATCGCTTACAACCCATGGCCAACAACAGCACCTCACCTGCTCGACATCCAGTACGCACCATAATTCTAGCTCCTACGAGAGAATTAGCAAATCAAATATATGAAAATGCTAAAAGTTTTACCAGTTCGTCTTTTTTGAGAGTAGGTGTAGTTTTTGGAGGGGTAAGCATCGATCAGCAAACGGATATTTTGAACAAGGGTGTTGAAATTTTGATAGCAACTCCTGGAAGGCTTTTGGATCACATAGAGCAAAAAAATTTAAGACTTGATTCTGTGAGTATATTTACCCTGGATGAGGCAGATAGGATGCTAGATATGGGTTTTTTACCTGACCTTCAAAAAATTGTTCAAAAATTACCAAAACAAAGGCAAAGTCTATTGTTTTCTGCCACTTTTTCAGGAGAAATTAAAAAATTTTCAAAGAAAATTTTAAATACCGATGCAGAACTGGTTCAGGTATCTGTGAGCAACTCTACAGCTGTAACCGTAGATCAAGTGGTTTATGAACTAATTAATTATGAGAAGAAAAAGAGATATTTGTTGGACTTGGTAAAAAAGAATGAAGAAAACCAGATGCTAATCTTTACTAATACAAAGAATGAAGCATCTAATCTTGCCAATTATCTTCATAGGAATAAATTTTTAACAAATTGTATTCATGGAAATAAAACACAGAGTGATCGATTAAAAGTTCTTGATAGTTTCAAACTTGGCAAACTAAGGATCTTAGTTGCAACAGATGTTGCTGCGAGGGGCCTCGATATTCCCGAGCTACCAGTGGTGATAAACTTTGATGTTCCATATGTAGCCGAGGATTATATCCATAGAATTGGCAGAACTGGTAGAGCTGGATCATCTGGTATTGCAATTTCACTAATGACATTTGAAGATAGTGAAAAAATTTCAGAAATTGAAAAGCTGATTAAACGTAAATTAAAAAAAGAAAAAATAGACGCTAACAACTATCACGAATCAAAACAAACAAATAATAAAAAAAATAATGACAATTTGGCTCTCTCAAAAAATAAAAATAAAAATATCTCAGTCTCTGGGGAATCCAAAAAACCAACAAACGAAAAAAAACAATCAATCTTGCCAATTTTGTTGACAAGTCAACCCCTCAAAAACTATCAAAAAAAATAACTCTCTGTAAAATTAGTAACCCTTTCTAACCAATTTGGGGGCATATTTAGTTCTAAATGTTCCCATGCTAATTTCAACTGTTTGCTGACGTGAGTGCCATTCTTTAGGCCTTGGGACCCTTTACACTTTGAAAGTTTCCTTCCATCTTTGTCATTAACAACCGAAACATGCAATACTTTTGGGTAATTTAAACTTAAAGCATTTTGAATGATGCGGTTTCTTGTTAAGGTAGCTCTTAAGTCATCTCCTCTTACAATACGGGTAACTCGCTGATAGGCATCGTCAATTACCCCAGCAAAAGCGTACGACCAGGAATTATCTTTTCGAAGTATTACAAAATCATCATTGTTGTCAGAGTTGAATCTCCATGTAGTTGGCCTTTCATTATTTAATTTATTAATTTTTTTACAAACTCCCGGATATGCGATTTCTCCTGTGGGTAACTTGTGAGTTTTTCCTACTTTATAAAATTGTTTAATTGTTTTTCTACTACAATCACAACTAAAAAGTTTGTTCATAACCAAAAGTTGATTAAACGCTTTTTCGTACCACCAATTCCTCTTGCTTTGTAGCAAAACCCCAGAAGATCCCCCCTTTGCATCGGGCCACTCATCCCAAATTAGACCATGATCTATTAATTGGTTCTTTATTTTTTTTTTGTATTCTGGATTTGACCTTAATTGATCGATGTCATCTATTCTTAACCACCAAATTCCATTATTTGCTTTGACATCTACATAGCTTGCTAGTGCGGTTACTAGGGAGCCAAAATGTAATGGTCCAGTTGGCGTTGGAGCAAACCTACCACAGTAATTAAAATTTTTTTTTTGTAAAATTTTTAACACGAATTTTTTTCTAATTTTTCTAAATTTTTTAATTTTCTGAAAGCAACCTTAGCAGACTCAATGGCCTTTTTAATTGGCGCACCCTCATGTTGAATAGAAAGAAAACCAGCTTCAAAGGGTGAGGGAGCCAAATAAACGCCATTCTCCAGCATTGTATGGAAAAAATGATTAAAGGATTTAGGATTACATTTGTTTATCTCGTTAAAGCTACCCGGAATGTTTTTATGGAAATATAAACCAAACATTCCTCCAATGCTATCTGCTGAGAAATCTGAATACTCATAGGTTTTAGCGGCAGAAAGAAATCCTGTAACAAATTCATTTGTAATTTCTGAAATGTTTTCAAAAAAATCATTCTTGGATAGTATATTCAAAGTTGCGATTCCAGCAGCTACAGCAATTGGATTACCTGATAATGTTCCAGCATGATAAACATTTCCTAGCGGGGCAATATGTTCCATGATCTCTCTTTTTCCTCCAAAAGCTCCCATTGGCATTCCGCCTCCAATCACTTTACCAATTGTTGTTAAATCAGGTGTGACACCAAAAATTCCTTGAGCACCATTAAGTCCAACTCTAAATCCAGTCATTACTTCGTCAAAATAAGAATTGAGCCAGCATCATCGCACTCTTTGCGTAATTGATTGAGAAAATTAAACTTTGGTTTTACAAGATTCATATTTCCTGCCACTGGTTCAATTATTACCGCTGCAATGGATTTTCCGTATTTTTTAAAACAAAGTTTCAAAGCATTCTCATCGTTGAATGGAAGAACCAAAGTTTCGTCCGCAACAGGTTTTGGAATGCCTGCAGAGGTTGGGTTTCCAGCAGTGAGGAGGCCCGAGCCGGCTTTAACTAGAAGACTATCAACATGCCCGTGGTAACATCCTTCAAATTTGACTATTTTTGCTCTGTTAGTTACTCCTCTGGCAAGTCTAATCGCAGACATTGTTGCTTCTGTTCCAGATGAGGTTAATCTGACCATTTCAACTGATGGTAAGAAGTTACAGATCAATTCGGCAAGATTTGTCTCTCCTATAGTTGGAGCACCAAAAGATAATCCGTTATTAGAAGCCTTTTGAATTGCTTTGATTACATCTGGGTGCGAGTGCCCCACAATAGCTGGCCCCCAAGAGCAAATGGTGTCAACGTACTCATTTTCATCTACATCATATAAATAAGCACCTAAGGCACGTGATAGAAACCTCGGAGTTCCCCCAACAGACTTAAAAGCACGCACTGGAGAGTTGACACCGCCGGGTATTGATTTTTGAGCTTGAGAAAAAAATTTTTTACTTTTAGATATATTTTGCATTTTTGATAGTTATTATTAAAGTAAATTTAATATATTATCTAACAAAATTTAGTTTTTAATGTAGTAAAAGCAATAAGACTATTTATGTTAAAGCTCTAATTCAATTTTAGGGTTCTAAACTCCAACTAGTTTAATTTTAATCAGTATCTCGCTTGGAATTGAATTTTCAAGTATTGTATATAAATCAATAAAAGATCGCCTAGTGTTAAAGAATTCTTTATGAAAAAGTACATGTGTTTGATATGTGGATGGATATATGATGAATCTGAGGGTGCGCCTGATGAAGGCATTCCAAAAGGAACAAAGTGGGAAGACGTTCCAATTACTTGGACGTGTCCGGAATGCGGGGCACAGAAAACTGACTTTGAAATGATTGAAATTTAACGGATTTAAATTTTAAATTTAGCTGCTTCATATCTTTTTAATGTGCTTAGTCTTGCAGAACTATGTTCTATTTTTGGAGTTGGGTAGTTAAAATCCATTTTGATTCCAGCATCGTCGAGAATATCGTCTGGAGCTAGCCAAGGAGTATGAATAAATTTCTTGCTTAGGTTTGTTAATTCTGGCACGTACTTTTTGATATATTTTCCTTCTGGGTCAAATTTTTTACTTTGGGTAATTGGATTAAATATTCTGAAATAAGGTTGAGCATCGCATCCTGTCGAAGCAGCCCATTGCCACCCTCCATTATTGGCGGAAAGATCGAAATCAATCAACTTTAAGGCAAAATACTTTTCACCCTCTTGCCAGTTAATGCCGAAGTCTTTAGTCAGAAATGAGGCAGTTAGCATTCGAAGTCTATTGTGCATGAAACCAGTTTCGTTTAATTCTCTCATTCCGGCGTCAATTATTGGATACCCAGTTTGCCCTGAGCACCAGCTGTCAAAAAGAAGTTTAGAGGATGCCCATTGAATGGAATCAAAGTGTTTTTTAAAACTTCCTGAAACAACGTGTGGAAAATTAAAAAGTATTTGCATGTAAAATTCCCTCCAAACTAATTCTGATAACCAAGTCTCCTGTCCTTCAGAGAGAGCAATAAAGTTTTTACTGTTACCTAATATTTTTTGTATGATCTCTCTTACTGAAATTGTGCCAAACCTAAGGTGAACTGAAAGACAAGATGTTCCTCCTAAAGCAGGGAAATCTCTTTTTGATTTATATGAATCAACTTTGCTTAAGAATTGATTAATGGAATATCTTGCACCCGAGCTTCCAACCATAAGATTTGGGGGGAGTGAATTTGTGCTTGAAAAACCCATTATTTCTAATTTTGGAAAGGGGAAAAAGTTGCTAACAGGCAAAGTGCATATATGCTTTATAAGCTGTTTTTTTTGATATGTCTCAAATGGATAGGATGAAAAAAATTTTTCAAACCATACTTTCTTATATGGTGTAAATACAGTGTAAGGAGTACTAGTTTTCGATAAAATTTCAGTTTTTTCGAAAACACATTGATCTTTGACTGAGTAGAGTTTGAAGTTTTCTTGTTTTAAAACTTCCCTAATTTTTGTATCTCGAGATATTGACAGTGGTTCGTAATCGTTAGAAAAAATGACATTTTCAACTTGTAGTTTTCGTGCCAATTCGGGGATCACTTTAGTTGAAAACCCGTACTTTACAATCAAACCTGAACCGATTTTTTTTAGTTTTTTATCTAATTCCTTGAGGGAATAGTAAATGAAAGAAATTCTGTTATCAATTATAAAATTGTTTGTATCCCTGACTGCAAATGGTTCAGATAAAAGAGGATTTAAAATTTTTTTATCAAAGACAAAACATAGTATAAACTTGGTATTGAGTGATATTGCTTTTGATATTGCGTTGTTATCTTCCAGCCTTAGATCTCTTCGCAACCAAACCAAAGAACCACCATTTAAAATGATTTCCATAATTAATTTATTTTAAGCATTTTCTCAATTAAGTTATTCAAGTACACTATCTCTCTAATATGACACAAAAAGAAGAGAATTTCACATCAGTTACTCAACATTTATTGGTTGCCATGCCAGGTTTGCTGGATCCTCATTTCTCAGGAACTGTGATTTACATTGCGGAGCACAGTGAAAAAGGTGCAATGGGATTAGTTTTAAACAGAGTTGCGGAAATTGATATGTTAAGTCTGTTCTCTCGAATTGATATTCATACAAATAAGGACTTCACAAATTTGTTACCGGTTTTTCTGGGTGGTCCAATTCAGCCAGATAGAGGCTTTGTTTTGCATGAGCCTGTTGGTTCTTGGAATTCAAGCTTAAAAATTTCTGAACAATTAGCTCTGACATCCTCTCGTGATATATTAGAAGCCACAGCTAAAGGAAGCGGTCCTGAAAAGTTTCTAGTTTCTTTAGGTTATTCTGGCTGGGGTCCTGGCCAGTTAGATTCGGAGCTTATAGCAAACTCTTGGCTGACTATACCTATGATAGATAATGACCTAATTTTTGATATTCCAGCTGAAGATAAGGTAGCAGCTGCTTTCAGACTTTTGGGTTTTGATCCCTCAAATTTATCCGGATTAGTAGGACATGCGTAAGGTAAATTTAAATTTTTCTCACTTCACCTTTATCTGTTGAAAAGCAAAATTCAAACATTAGTTGGATTTGATTTTGGAAATAGGCGCATTGGTGTTGCAATAGGAAACACTCTTACATGTTCAGCTAGACCACTTCAAATTATTGATGCTAAAGATAAAAAAAGATGTTTCATGGCTATATCAAAAGTAATCCATTCATGGGCACCTAACTATCTGGTTGTTGGCTTGCCTATATATACAGATGGTTCTGAACACCCATTTTCTAAATCTTGTTCAAAATTTGCCAAACAATTAAACCAAAAGTTTGGCTTGCAGGTTATTTTAGAGGATGAAAGATGGACCTCGGCTTTGGCCAAAGTTGATGGTCCAGATGATGCCGTTGCCGCAGCTATTATTCTTGAGGGGGTTTTAAATGCTTCGGCATATTCAACTTAATTCATCTGGAAAACTGAACCATTTGCTATCGACTGAGGGCCTACCAAAACCTCTGATATTGAGCATTCTTAAAAGATCGAATGATTTTTTAACCTTCGATAATCAGATTTTGATAAAAAGATCCAAATCGTTATCTGGTAAAAGTGTTTTTAATATCTTTTTTGAAAATTCAACAAGAACCAGTACAACCTTTGAAATTGCAGCAAAACGTTTGTCAGCAGATGTAATTAATTTTAATGTTGATACATCAAGCACATCTAAAGGTGAGTCATTACTTGATACCGTTGATAACTTTGTTGCCATGCAAGCTGACATGTTTGTTGTTAGACATTATAGTAGCGGAGCTTCAGTCTTAATTGCCCAGCATATCAATAAAGTTGCTCCTCATATTCACGTCATGAATGCGGGTGATGGAAGCCATGCTCATCCAACACAAGCATTACTGGACATGTTTACTATTCAGCATTTTAAAGGAGATTTTTCCAATTTAAGGGTTGCAATAATAGGTGATGTTGTACATTCAAGAGTTGCAAGATCAAATATTCACGCACTATCTACGCTTGGATGTCCAGATATTAGAGTTATCGGACCTAGTACTTTATTACCATCAAATTTATCGGATCTGGGTGTTCATGGTTTTAATGACATGGATCATGGCTTGTCTGAGGTGGATGTTGTAATTGTATTAAGACTTCAAAATGAGAGAATGACAAGTACAACTTTACCAAGTGAGCATGAATACTTTCAATGTTACGGTCTGACAGAGAAAAGACTTTTGAATGCGAAATCTGATGTAATAGTTTTGCATCCCGGCCCAATGAATCGGGGTGTTGAAATAGATTCTAAGGTTTGCGACGGACCTCATTCTGTAATCCTTACCCAAGTTACTTTCGGAATTGCCGTCAGAATGTCTGTAATGGATATTTTAAGTAACGGTTAATATGAACTCAAATTCAAATTCACCTGTAAACTTTCACTCCAGAATTCTTATCAAAGGGGGCACTGTTATAGAGTCGAATAGTGAAAA
>MDTB01131107.1_pt1 | contig 10367 bp, 9 predicted proteins | sample 811161 | NCBI WGS metagenome assembly MDTB01 (sample SAMN05326650, study PRJNA326480) | marine metagenome | isolation source: seawater | place: Mediterranean Sea | collected 2009
CCGGACCTAAATTAAAAAACGCGACTAAGCATGTAGAGCGTTTGGCAGCGGACTGACGGACGCGGGTTCAAATCCCGCCGTCTCCACCATATGTCTAACAAAGGCGCCTATCTGGCGCCTTTTTGGTTACTCAAATAACCCCTAGCGGAGAGCACTTCATGGGTGACATCACAATCTTTTTAAACGAACTAAGGACGGACCCCGAAAATATCCAATTTTCTGATGTCATCGCCCTTATCGACGCTCACTACGATCATACACCAACAGTATTTTCCAATGGAGCGATGATCAACGAAGCCACACAGAACCAAGGATCAGCCAAAGTATTTTCCTTCGCCAGAATCCATTACCTTAGCGAAATAGAAACCTTACAATGCTTCGCCGAGTATTTCCGCGACGTTGAAGCAAACCCCGATGGCAACAATCATCAAAATATTCGGCAATTCATAGCCAACGGCTGGGCAGGAATTAGACTCCCCGATAACTGTTTAACTACTAGATCCTGAATACGTGGTGGCATCGAACCGCTTTCAGATTCGAGTTAACGGTCATTAAAACGATGCATCGAAAAGACCAGAGCAACCTATGCCTGCATTCTCAGCAAATAAGCATCTAATCAAACATAAAATGAAAACGGCTTCCATTTTTGGAGAGGGGGAAATTGTATGCTAACTTTTAGCCGCAAAAATACAGCACACATCCTTTGCGGAGAGACACTATGACAGATCGCACAGCGTGCGGCGGACTCCAGGTATCCACCGAGCTTTATCGCTTCATTAACGAGGAGGCGATCCCAGGAACGGGCATTGATCCGCCAAAGTTTTGGGCCGACGTTGGTTCCTTGGTTCACGAGCTCGCGCCAGTTAACCGCGAATTAGTTGCTCAACGCGACCGTATCCAAGAAAAAATTGACACTTATCATAAAGCTCGGAGCGGCCAAACCCACGACCCAGCTGATTACAAAGCATTTTTGGAGGAAATCGGGTACCTACTGCCGGAACCTCAAAATGTGTCGGTCTCCACTGAAAAAGTCGATCCAGAGGTCGCAACCACCGCCGGACCGCAGCTCGTCGTGCCTGTTATGAATGCCCGCTATGCGCTTAACGCAGCAAACGCGCGATGGGGCAGCCTGTATAATGCGCTCTACGGTACCGACGTTATCTCGAATAGCGGAGACGCAGCTCCGGGGCTAGAATACAATCCGATCCGTGGCGAGAAGGTTATTACGTTTGCGAAGACATTCCTTGACCAAAGTTTTGAATTAGAGAGTGGAACACACGCGACCGCAACGTCATACAAGGTCATTGATGGGGCCCTGAGAATTCATACGACAACCGGGTTAGTTGGCCTAAAGGATCCCCAAAAATTAGTTGGCTACCAAGGGGATGCGGCCGCACCGACCGCGATAGTATTAAAAAATCATGGACTCCACGTGGAGCTTCAGTTTGATAAAACAAAACCCGTAGGTAGTTCAGATCCTGCCGGAATCGCCGACATTTTTTTGGAGTCCGCGCTGACCACGATTATGGACTGTGAGGACTCTGTCGCCGCGGTCGACGCGCAGGACAAGGTAGGCGTCTACAAAAATTGGCTCGGATTGATGAGAGGTGATTTAGCCGAATCTGTTTTCAAAAATAACAAGAACATGGTGAGGCGACTGAACCCCGATCGCCGATACATTGGCGTAGATGGCTCTGAGATAACGCTGCCCGGACGCGCGCTGATGTTTGTGCGTAACGTGGGCCATCTGATGACAAATGAAGCGGTCTTGGACAAAGACGGCCAGGAAGTCCCCGAGGGGATATTGGACGGAATCTTTACGACATTGATCGCCGTTCATGATCTAAAGCGCGCCAATAATAAGAACTCGCGATCAGGATCGGTGTATATAGTAAAACCGAAGATGCACGGGCCCGAAGAAGTAGGCTTTGCGAACCGCCTTTTCGGTGCGATTGAAGATCTACTCGATTTGCCTCGCAACACCGTGAAGATAGGCATCATGGACGAGGAACGGCGCACGACCGTCAACCTGAAGGCATGTATCAATGCTGCCTCTGAACGGGTTGCTTTCATTAATACTGGGTTTCTCGACCGGACGGGCGATGAGATGCATACGTCGATGCATGCGGGCCCAATGATTCGTAAGATCCACATGAAAAAAGCGACCTGGATCAACGCGTATGAGAATTGGAACGTGGACATCGGCCTCGAGTGCGGATTGCAAGGTAAAGCTCAGATCGGTAAAGGCATGTGGGCGATGCCTGACCTTATGGCGGCGATGGTCGAACAGAAAATAGTTCACCCTCGCTCCGGAGCGAATACTGCGTGGGTTCCATCACCCACCGCTGCGACGTTGCACGCCCTACACTACCACCAGGTCGATGTGTTTGATGTGCAAGATTCCTTGAAAGGAAGCCGTCGTAATACGGTTGATGAAGTTCTTGAAATACCGCTGCGGGCTAATCCTAACTGGTCACCGGAAGTCATTCAGGCCGAGCTCGACAACAACGCGCAAGGAATTCTTGGGTACGTCGTTCGTTGGATTGACCACGGGGTCGGATGCTCAAAGGTCCCCGATATCAATAACATCGGTCTGATGGAAGACCGTGCAACACTCCGCATCAGCTCCCAAGCCATCGCAAACTGGCTAACTCATGGAATCACAAACGAAACACAAGTCCGCGAGACAATGGAGCGGATGGCGAAGGTTGTGGATAGGCAAAACGCCAGTGACCCAGCATATCGCCCAATGTCTCCGAACTATGATCAATCCATCGCTTTTCAAGCTGCGCTTGATCTAGTACTGAAAGGCGCTGAGCAACCGAATGGCTACACGGAGCCCGTTCTGCACCGCCGCCGCCTCGAACTGAAACACAGCGCCTAACAGCGCTTGACTGCTTGCCCGGGAGACGCATATTAACCCCTGTAACGTGCTTCCTAGGAGGATCTCATGATAAGAATCATTGTGGCGCTGGCGTGCTTGATTCCATTCGCGGCTCAATCAGCCGAGAGCCCCGAGCCAGTCCAACAAGTTACCACCTTCGATACTTTTGAATTACCTGACTGGTTCAAGGTCAGTTTTTTAGATTTGTCTGAAGACAACGCTGAGGCGATCGAAGTAAATAAGCATCTGGTTGTATTCTTCTGGCAAGATTTCTGCGGGTATTGCAAAAACACTATTGAAAAAAACCTAACACAGCAATCGATCCGAGACGTATTTGATGACCACTTCGATGTAGTCGCGCTCAATATCTGGGGCTCGAAAGAAGTTTACGGACTAGATGGAACGGTAACGACCGAGAAAGAGATTGCGAGGTCGCTCGGTGTGCAGTTCACCCCTACCATCATCTTCTTCAATGCAGACGGAAAACCTGTCCTACGGCTTAATGGTTATGTCTCGCCAACAGATATGCAGGTGGCCCTTAATTACGTGCAAAACAAGACCTATGAGTCGCAGACAATCTTCGAGTATCTAGCCGCCAACCAACCGAAGTCAGCGAATGCAAGACTAAACACGCAACCTTTCATCCAAGACGAGAAAAACCTCAATGTAAAGGGACGTCCAAGGGCGGTTTTATTCGAACAAACCAGTTGCCCAGACTGTGACACCTTCCACCGTTGCGTGCTGTCCCTCGACTCGGTCCGCGAGCGATTCAAACCGTTCCACACGGTTCAGCTCGATATGTGGTCAGCCTCCCCCGTAACGACAACATCTGGAGAAAAAAAGACAGCCCGTGACTACGCTCGCGACATGAAAATCATGTACGCGCCAAGCCTCGTGCTCTTCGACTCAGCTGGTTTCGAAATCATCCGTGTTGAGTCGCAGCTCAGAAGCTTCCACACAGAAGCGGTTCTCGAATACATAGCCGATGGTATTTACAAACATGAGCCCAATTTCCAGCGCTACATCGAAGAGCGTGGGGACATCATACGAGCCAAGGGTGGGCATGGAAGAACAACGGGCACTCGGGACATATGCCCAGAACTTTACGAGTAACACTGAGGCCCCACCGCGTGTATAATCCGAGATGCGGCGGGGGCGCACGAGCTGAGAAGTACCCTTTGAACCTGATCCGGATAGCACCGGCGTAGGGAGCCAAGACCAACAAACTCATCTTTTGTTGACCTTCTGCACGCAAGCTAATGATCAGGAGTCAACCCAATGCACATCAAAAACGTTTTAAAGGCCATCGGTCTGAGCCTTTCCATTTTCGCAAGCCCACCCAGCGGGGCCTCGACACAGGACATCACCGTACTACTCGATTGGTTTATCAACCCAGACCACGCACCACTGATCGTGGCAGAGCAGGAGGGCCTTTTTGAAAAAGCTGGGCTCAAAGTGACTCTTATCGAGCCCGCGGACCCGTCGCTCCCACCGAAGCTCGCTGCTGCTAAACAGGCAGATTTAGCAATCAGCTATCAACCATCGCTAATGGTCGACCTCAATAACTCGCTCCCGTTGATGCGAGTGGGTACTATCGTCAATAGTCCACTAAACTCACTGGTTGTTCTCGCGGATTCTGAAATCAAATCGGTCAAGGATTTAAAAGGAAAGACCGTGGGATTCTCCGTCGGTGGATTCGAGGATGCGGTCCTTGGTGCCATGCTTGAGACCCACGGGCTGGTATTAGACGACGTGAGACTTGTCAACGTGAACTTCGCGTTATCGCCATCACTGTACGCAGGCCAGGTCGATGCTGTAATTGGTGCGTTCAGAAATTTTGAATTGAACCAGATGGATATTGATGGCCGTCCCGGACGGGCGTTCTATCCCGAAGATCATGGCGTTCCGACCTACGAAGAGCTCATTTTTGTGGCACACCCCGAGTACGCTAAAACAGACAAAGTCAGACGTTTTCTTGATGTGATAGATCAGGCGACGCAGCTGATTCTTAAGTCATCTGATAAGATGTATCGATCATTTGTCAGCTACCGGCCAGAAGATCTCGATAACGAACTGAATCGCCGAGCTTGGAGGGACACAATACCCAGACTCGCTCCTGAAACGCGCAAGACAGATGCCGCTCAGTGGAAACAGTTTGCGCAATTTATGGAAGACCGAGGGCTAATTCAGAACCCACCAAAAACAGAGACCTATCTCTTTCTGTCAGGAGCTCGATGAACGAGGTTTTTTATGTACTTGCCCCAGTGTTCGCGCTGGGGCTGATCGGCTACTCAGCAACTCGATTCAGGTTTTTCACAAGTTCTCATCGTGACGGGTTATCAAAATACGTTTTCGATTTCGCGGTTCCGATCCTTTTATTTTCGACGGTTGTCGAACTCGATCCACCTGTCGTTTCCGCAACAGCACTATTCGCGAGTTTCTACATTCCACTGTCCGCTATTTTTGTGCTCGGTCTACTGATCAGTTGGCTCCTTTTGAAGCGACCGGTCATCGAATCGATGGTCATCGGACTCGGCTCCTGTCACTCCAACGCGGTCCTACTCGGTATCCCAATCATTCCCCGCGCCCTAGGGGACGACGCATTTTTTCCACTCTTTTTATTAATCTCCGTACATGGAATCACAATATTTACCGCATTCACCCTCGTAATTGAAATCGCGAAAGGACGCGATGCAGGCCTCGCCAACCTGCCAAGACAGGTACTCATCGGACTGATAGGAAACCCATTGATCGTTGGCTTGGGCGTTGGATTTCTGTGGAAACTGACCGGCTTAGGAATACACCCAATCGCTGCAGACGTGTTTGACCTCGTAACGACGAGCGTAACACCAGCTGCGCTTTTTGTGCTGGGGAGCTCCCTTGCTAGCTATTCGGTTTCCAGCTCAGTGACCGCGGCTCTTTTAGTCACAACACTGAAAAATGCGATCCACCCACTGGCTGTATTTTTATTCGGATCTTGGCTCGGTCTCGAAATGCTTTGGCTGTCTGTCGCGACTGTACTGGCTGCGATGCCAACGGGAATTAATATGTACCTGTTTGCAAGGCGTTATCAGGTGTCACCACCGACAGCCACCACCAGCATATTCATCTCAACCGTCTCGTCGGTTGTCACAGTTTCAATTGTGATCACGCTTTTAAAAAGTATCTAAGGCTCGATCAGAATCGCCCTGAAATCATTCACATTGGTTCCAGTTGGACCAGGAATCACAGACTGACCAATCGACTCGAAAAATACATGCGCATCCTGGCGATTGAGCGCATTCCGATGATCAAGACCCGCGTCCCTTGCCTTGACGAGTGTCTGATCATCAATCAAAGCACCCGCAATTTCCGCGGCACCATCGACCCCGTCCGTATCGCACACGATCGCCGAAATTCCTCGCTCGCCATCGAGTGCATCAAGCAATGCCAGCGCAAAGTGTGCATTCGGCCCACCGATACCACCACCAGTTACCCTGACCGTTGTTTCGCCACCAGAAAGTAAACACAGAGGTCTTGTGAGCGTTCGATGTCGACGCTGCCACAGCGCTGTCTCGGCCATCACCCGGGCAACGGTCTCCGAATCTCCCTCGATAGAATCACCCAACACCCAGCACTCCACTCCTTGCGCCTCTAGAAACTCTTGAGCCGCCTTTAGAGACTGCGAGGGGGCGGCCACAATCGTAGTCGACACGCGTTCAAAACATGCTGAATCCGGTGCAGGCGTCCCGTTCTTTGGATCAGACAACCAAGGTAATAATTCGTCAAGGACATCAATGTTGTAACGTATCAATACATCAATTGCGTCGGCTTGATTAGTATAAGCCGGCACGGTCGGGCCAGACGCAATAAACTCGACACGGTCCCCAGGAACATCCGAAACCAGGAAGTTCACGATTCTGGCCCGCGAGGCTTCGACCAAACGTCCACCTTTTACAAGCGAGAGCTGTTTGCGTACCGTATTTAGCTCGGAAATCGTCGCTCCCGAAGAAAGCAGCGCACGATGTGTCCGCATCTTCAACTCTGGATCCATGTCGGAAATAGGTGCAGACATAAGCGCCGACCCTCCGCCTGAAATCAAGCAGACCATCCGATCACTAGGCTCGAGTGTTCGAGCGAGCTCCATCGCCTCGTGCGCCGCCAATAGGCTCCCCGTGTCAGGAACGGGATGTGAGGCCTCAATAACCTTCAAGGTGGTCGAGACCCAGTGACCTTTTGGCAGCACACACAGTCCCTCAATATTACCGAGACACTTCTGAGCAATCTGTGCGTGCTGAGATGCCGCCTTGCCGACGACGAGAAAAACAGTCCTACCATCAATCGAGGACAACGCGTCGAGGTGTGATACCAGGCACGTCGCCTGCGCCACCTCAACCGCATTATCGAAGGCTGATCGAAGAAGTTCTTGGGGACTCAAAGGGTATCTTCCAGCGATAACTCGAGCATAGATCCGATCCTTTCATGAAACACACCAACCGTCAGGGCGCTAAAAACCAGCACACCTACCTGAAGTGACGGTATCAAGGGGATCAAATGTAACTCTGGTAAGAGAATCAACAGCCCAGTAAGTAAGGCACCGGCTGCAGTGATCCAATCCTTAGGCATGCTTGACCTGAATGTTTCAAATACGTAGCCGTGTCCTAGGAACCGGTGTACAGAAACACCGAGAGCATGAGCGACCTTCACAGATAACGATGATAGGAGCCTGGACCCGTGCCCAGGGGCGCAACGCACGTCGTCGCGTACGTCGATGATCGCATGTCTTAAAATGCCAGCGCGAGAATCGTCAAGGCCATCGCGATCAACATCAACGCAAAACCGGCATCGCCTGTAGTTAATTCTTTCAATAATTTCATGGGGTTCCTCCTGAGGGCGTATTTATACCAAATTTTTACATCAAAATTCAGTAATCCCAGGAGTTTTTCGACGAATCAACGACCATCATCGGTCTCATGATGGTGCATCGCGATAGGGGATACGTCTTAATTGAAAAGGCCCGGGTTACCGGGCCTCTCACCATTACATTAGGACTCGGTCTCGATGAGCTTCCCTGTCCCAATCGAAATTGACCGAGGCTTCAGTGCCTCTGGTAACTCTCTAAACAGCTCGATGTTGAGCAATCCATGTTCCAGATAGGCGCCCTTAACGTATACGTGGTCAGCCAATTGAAACTTCCGTTCGAAGCTGCGGGTCGCGATTCCTCTATGTAAAAACTTAGACTCTTCGTCAGAGTCAGCCTTCTCTCCAGATACGGTCAGTTCGTTTTGCTTTGACTCAATCGATAGTTCATCGTCGGTAAAGCCAGCTACAGCCATAGTGATCTGGTACTCGTCTTCCCCTGTAACTTCAATATTGTAGGGGGGATAGCCAGCACTCTCGAGACGGTTTGCGTTTTCAAGCATGCTTGCAAGACGATCAAACCCTATTGCTGTTCGATACAAAGGTGAAAGGTCTACAGTCATGTGATCCTCCTAAAGCGATCAAATTGTATGCTCTTCTCTACGACAGAGCGGTTGGTTCATGAGGCCCAATTAGGCACCTCGACAATTAGGTGTAGTCACAAGAGAATTTTTCAAGTACCTGAGTTTAAGCGGATCTCTCGTCTTCTACCTGTCAAATAATAGAGTAGCGGCACAACGAACAAGGTCAACACAGAGCTAAACCCGAGCCCCCATACAATCGCCGTTGCGACGGGGCCCCAAATTAATGATGTACCACCGAGACCAGCTGCTAAAGAGAATAAACCGGCGATTGTTGTCAACACGGTAATCACGATTGGAACCACGCGACGTCGGGCCGCATATAGCGTCGCATGCTTCAGACCCATCCCTGCAATCAATCGGTCGTTCGCTGCACTAATCATTACGATTGCGGAGTTCACTGCGATACCTGACAACGCGACGACACCATAGAGTGTGTAGAGAGACAGTGGATTACCCGTCACGAAAAGACCAAGCACAACACCTGTAAACGCCAACGGTACCGTCACCAGAATTAAAAGCGGCTGGCCAAAACTCTTAAATTGGGTGCCAAGAATCAGATACATCACACCTAGCCCAAAAATAAAGAGAATCCCGATGGAATCAAGACTCTCTTGGATATCATCAAGCTCCCCAGAAAAGTCCAAGTTCACAGTAGGATACGACGCTTGTAGTTGGCCCCAGGCTTCCATGACAGATTGGTTTGAGGTCACGGTATCTGTAATCTCAGAATCAATGTCCGCCTCAACTGTAATGGTCCGCCTGAAATTGTAGTGACGAATCGTTCCAAACGTAGGTGAGCGATCAGCGTTGACTAATTCGCTCAGGGAAATCATATCGCCGGTCGCGGTCGATAGTTGAGCACTCAGTAACTGTGTTGGAGAAGAGAACTGACCGTCAGCGGCAACCACGCGAATATCAACTGTCTCCCCCTGATCTTGAACTGACTCGACGATCTCTCCATCAACAAGGATTCGGATATTACGAGCAATATCCGCTGGGAGCAGTCCTGAGCGAGCTACCTGGTCAGGATCCAGAGTAAGTTGAAGCGCGAAGCGTCCGTCCTGAGCGTCATCGCTGACGTCTTTTACGCCCGCCGTATTGTGCAAAATATTTCGTATCTCATTAGCGGCCTCTCGAAGTTCTGAAAAATCAGATCCACGCACTTTGATGGAAATGGGCTTGGACGAAGGCGGCCCGCCTGCGAGCTCAAGGAATGTCACACGAGACGGACCTGGCACCGCACGAACTGATTCACGCATCTCGTTAATGATATCGGTGACTTCACGACCATCAGGCTGTAATCCGACCAAAACTTGCCCACGATGGCTGCCTCTTAGTGGCTCAGTTTCAGTGAACTGCTGACCAGCATATGCGACTACCCCTCGCGCTTCACCTTCACCCAAATTCGCTCGGACCACCTTCTCAATTTCAAGGGTTAAATTGAGGGTGCGCTCAAGCCTGGTTCCGGGCTCCGTTTCGATATTGACGTAAAACACACGGATCGGGTCTGACGCAAAAAAGTCCGCCCGAATCTGTCCACTCGCTAACAAACCCACAGCGCCAAATAAAGCGCATACCGAAATCGCAAGAGTGATGATAGGTCGACGTAATGCTCGAATGAGTAGGCGCATATATAGATGGCGAATACCGCGATTCAGGCGGGTCCTGAATTGCTGTGTTTTACCATCACGATCAAGTTTCATAGCTGCCCCAAGCACGTGGCCTGGAAGCATCCAGAAAGCTTCAACGAGGCTGATCAGTAATGCGACCGAAACAACTAGTGGAATCACCATCATGAATTTACCGAGAATGCCCGGTAGAAGCATTAACGGTAAGAAGGCTGCTACCGTGGTCAAAACGGCAGCAGTCACGGGGGCTACGGTCTCCTTCAATGCGTCCAAAACTGCATCGATCCCACTAAAACCCCGCTCAACGCGGTAGTAAATCGCCTCAACAACAACAACCGCATCATCGACCAGCATCCCAAGGGCAATAACGAC
>MDTB01163493.1_pt1 | contig 10367 bp, 9 predicted proteins | sample 811161 | NCBI WGS metagenome assembly MDTB01 (sample SAMN05326650, study PRJNA326480) | marine metagenome | isolation source: seawater | place: Mediterranean Sea | collected 2009
TAAAAATATTGAAATTAAATTCAAAATTTGTCCATTAAAATCAAATGGTTTTTTTAAAAGAATCTATTTGTGCATATGGGCTTTCTTTAACCAAGGACATATAAATCATATTTGTGGTGATATAAATTTTATTTCAATTTTTATGTCAAAGAGAAGAACTATTAATACTTTTCTTGATTTTTATTCAATGCAAAGATTACAAGGTATTAAAAGGCTCATATATTATATCTTTTGGGTAAAAATACCTTATTTAAAAAGTAAAAATCTTATCACAATATCAAATAAAACTTTGAGAGAATTAAATAATTTTATTGAGATAGATAATAAAAAAAATATTCATATTATTGGTATTTCTGTTTCTCAAAATTTTAAAAAAAAAATAAAAAATCAAATTAGTAAAGTTCCAAAAATATTAGTAATAGGCACAGCTATAAATAAAAATATCTTAAATATTATTTCGTCATTGAAAAATATTTTTTGTGAATTAACTTTGATTGGAGAATTAAACAATGAGATTATTCAGGAATTAATAAGAAATAAAATTAATTATAAGAATTTAGTTTCGATTAATAAAAGAAAATTAATAAATGAATATATCAATAGCGACATGTTACTTTTCCCATCGAATTATGAAGGTTTTGGAGTACCAATATTAGAAGCTCAATCTGTAGGAAGACCTGTGATTACCAGTAAATTTCAACCTACAAAAAATGTAGCAGGAAATGCTGCAATTCTTGTTAATCCAGGAAAAATATCTGAAATATCTAAAGCTGTAAAAATAATTATAAACAATCAAAAACTTAGAAAATCTTTGATTAAAAAAGGATTTAACAACATCAAGAGGTTTAAAAAGGAAATTATATTAAAGGAGCACTTAAAAGTTTATAATAAAACAATTAATAATTTATGAAAATAAGAGTTAATCAAATTAAATTAAGTAACTTTTCAAAGAAAATTATTTTAGTTTCACTAGATATTTTAATTATTATTTTTGCAGTAATTTTTTCATACTCAGTTAGATTGGACTCTATTTATAATCCATTTGATATTGATTACAGGGTCTACATAATATTTATAAGTGTTTTTATTTTTAATTTTTATGTAAAAAATATTTATCAAATTGTAATTTCTTTTTTTAATAATCAATCAATTGTTAAGATTATTTATTCAGTATTAATATCACAAATAATTTTATTTATTATAAATATTATGACTTATAAAATATTTTTTTTTCCAAGATCAACTTCATTAATTGCTCCGATTATCTGTGGTATCTTTTTTATCTCTATAAGAATAATTTTAAGTTACTTAGTTAATTTAAATAAAAATAAATTAAATATAGAAAATAAAATTTTAATTTTTGGTGTAAATGAAAAGTCATTGTCAATCTTAAAAGATATTCAAAATTATCCAAATTATGGAAAAGTTGTAGCTTTTATTGAAGTGAGTGAGAGGTATAAAAAAAGAGAAATTGGAGGAATTAAAATTTATAAAAAAAAAGATTTAAATAATTTGATAGAAAGATACAAAATTACTGAAATTATTATAAATAGTAGATCTTTTTCTAAAAAAGATGTTGAGGTTTTGTATGATAAATCTGAAAAATATAATTTCAGAGTAAAAAATCTTAATAATATTAAAAATAATAACAATTTTTTGAGTAAATCATTAGAAATTGTTCCAAATTTTTTTGAAATTATAGGTAGATCTAAAATCAATGTTGAAAATAAAATATTAATTAAAAAAATAAAGGGAAAGAGTATTTTGGTAACTGGAGGTGGTGGATCAATTGGTTCTGAACTTTGCATACAAATATTGAAATATAATCCAAAAAAATTATTTATTTTAGACAACTCCGAGATTAATTTATTCAATCTCTCAAAAAAATTAGAGGACCACAACTTAAACAGAAAAAAAAATTTTAGATTTATACTTGGTGATTGTTGTGATCTTAATTTGTTAAAAACACAACTTGATAAAGTTCAAATTGATGAAATTTATCATGCAGCTGCTTATAAACATGTTGGGTTTAGTGAGGAAAATATGTATTCATTATTAAAAAATAACGTGATTGGAACAAAAGTTGTTTTGGAATTTAGTTTGTCAAAAAAAATTGAAAACTTTACTTTTATAAGCACAGATAAGGCTGTTAACCCGATGAGTGTTTTAGGTTACACAAAAAAGATCGGAGAGTTTTTAGTTAATTATTATTCTAAAAGCAAAATCTGCACCTCAAAAATGAAGTTTACTGTCGTTAGGTTTGGCAATGTAATTGGATCTAGTGGTTCTGTAATTCCACTTTTTATTCAACAAATTAAAGAAAATAAACCACTTACGGTCACAGATAAAAATGTAAGACGTTATTTCATGACAATATCTGAGGCAGTCCAACTGGTAATTAATTCTTCCTTTTTAAATAATAAAAAATTTAATATTTATGTATTAGATATGGGTAAACAAATAAAAATTTATCATATAGCCCGGAAAATTGTAAAATTGTGTGGATTCGCAATCAAAGATAAAAGTAATCCTTCTGGAGATGTTTCAATTAAGATTATAGGTTTAAAAAAAGGTGAAAAATTAAGTGAAGAAATCTCATTAGGAAGAAATTTAAAAATAACTAAAAACCCTAAAATTATGTTGTGTAATGAAAATTTAGATAAATCACTAAAAATTGCAAAATTATTTAAAAAAAACTTAGATTTAGGTAAATTTAATAAAAAATCTTTAGAAAAGATTTTAAAATTTAATTAATTAAAAAATGGAACAAGAATTGAATATTTTTTATTTTGGTTAATATATCTTCTCCAGGTATATTTATTTAATATAAAAAATTATATAATCTCCTTTTATTATCTTTAAATCGACATTTTTTTCTAAGCCATAATGTGCACACGGAGAATTTGAAAACATGCAATAACCCTTAGGTTTATATATTTTTTTTATATTTAAATTGATCTCTTCTACACCATGTTCATCATTTTTTTTATCCATCGCATAATATTTAGGCCAAGGATAATTATTATAATTGTTATTATTATTAATAATTCTTAAAGAGTTTTTTATAATCAATATAGAAAAGCAGGCTAATAATAAGAAATTAAAAGATTTAGTAATATTTTTTTTTAATGGTGTAAATTGAATGCAAATTATTGCAAAAGAGAGTGCTAAAAAACTTATAAGATAAGAATATCCATATCTAAATACTGGTACTTTAATCAACCAAAAAAGACAAGAAATAAACATTAAAGAAATTAAATAAACATATAATTTTTCATAACGAATTCTTTTACTAATTTTTTTTTTTATAAAAAGATAATAGGAAAGAAAAATAAGAACAATAATATACGGAATAATTATATCTAATATTTTTTTTAAATGACCATCTGCCCAATAAGTAAACCAAAAAAAATTTTTCACATAAAGTTTTTTTGAAATTATTTGCTCATTATTATCTAGTTTTTTTTTGGTGTAATCAGGCCACCCCTTGGTCCATGCTTCATTTTCAGAGGAAACACTCTCTACTGTTTTAATATCACTCCATATTAGTTCTTGAAAACAAAGTGATTTAACTGGATAAAGTATACATCCTGAAACAAATATATTTTTTAAAATCCAAAATATTGAAAAGAAAGTTAAGAAATAAAATCTATTTAATTTTAAAATTCTATTTAAATTAATTTTTTTTAATAAAAATAATCCTATAAAAACAGACATTAAAAGAGTAATTTTATTAAAGATAATAAACATTATAAGTATAAAAATATTACAAATTTCTTTAATATTTTTTTTATTTAAAGTTAAAAACTCTGATATTAAAAAGAAGAATAAAAAGTGTGATGGAGCATCGTTACCATATTCGCTATAACGATTCATTTTATAAAAGATATAGATTAATACTGCTATTAAATAAAAAAAATGAAAACTATAATTTTTATTGATATTGTAATTATAAATTTTGTAAGAAAAATTAACTATTACTGCTGAAGCAATAAGTGCCTGTGCAAAAACAATCCCATTGTTTTGAAAAATAAAATTATTTGAGATAGCAGATAAATATTGAATTATTGATATATGAGCATATCTAAAATGTAAATTTGACAATCCAAAAATAATTTTTTCATCATTTAGAATTTTTATATAGGGCAGATGATATAAACCAGCATCTGGTCTATAAACATTGCTTTCTGTTATTAATAGTGAAATTATTATGGAAGAAATTAATAAGAATAATAAAAATTCTTTTGAAAAATAAATTTTTCTTTCTTTTATTAGTATTATTATTGGAAGAATAAGTATTACTGTATTCAAAAATTTGTTTAATGAAAAAAAAAAATTTAAAGAAAGAGCAATAAAACATAAAATAATTGAACCATATATTAATTGAATCGAAAAATACTCTAAAGTATTCTTATTTTTGTTTGATAAGAGTAAACCATATGGTGTAAATAAAAGAATTATTAAAAAAGTATTAATAAAAATTATAAGCATGATTTAATGAATAGACCTAAATTAACAATTATTATACCCGCTTACAACGAAATAAATACAATACAAGAATTAATAAATAAAATTTCGAATTTAAAAATTGATAAACAGATTATATTAATTGATGATAATTCAAAAGATGGAACAAATGAAATAATAAAAAAAAATAGTAATAAACTTGATAAGATAATAACTCATGATGAAAATATGGGAAAAGGTGCAGCAATTAAAAGTGCACAAAAATTTGTGGAAGGTCAATATGTAGTTATTCAAGATGCAGACTTAGAATACGATCCAAATGATATTATTAATTTATTAAATGAAATAGAAAATAAAAAATGTCAGGCCGTCTATGGATCCAGAGTGTTAAGAAATCCAGAAAATAAAAAATCACAAAATTTTAGTCACAACATTAGAATTATAGGTAATATTTTTTTGACAAAATTGTCAAATTTTTTGAATAATCAAAATTTAACTGATGCCCATACTTGCTATAAATTATTTAATAGTGACCTTTTTAAATCTATTAATCTTCAAGAAAATGATTTTTCTTTTTGTCCTGAAATAACTACAAAAATATCATTATTAAATGTTAATATTTTTGAAATTCCAATAAATTATCATGGACGTTCGTACAAACAGGGAAAGAAAATTGTTGCCAGCGACGGAATTAAAGCAATTTGGACATTGATTAAATACAGATATTTTTGAATGTTCAATTCTTTAAAATATAGCTTTGTAAAATTTATAGAAAAAGTGCCTTCAATACAAATGCTTGTATATAATAATTTGTTTTTTTTTAAATTTTTATTGCCTCAAGAAAAAGATTATTTAGCTTTAAAAATTCTATTTCATAAAAATGAAAAAAGAACCTTTGTTGATGTTGGAGGAAATATTGGTTTATCTACTGCAAGCTTTAGAGAATTAGGTTTTAGAAAAAATCAAATATTAATATTTGAACCAGATAAAACTTTGATAAATAAGTATCTAAAAAAGCTAGAATATCATTACGATAATATAAAAATTTTTCCTTTTGGTTTATCTGATACAGATGAATTTAAAACTTTATATCAGGCAAATTATAAAAATTTATCAATCCACTTAAATAATAGCTTTAGTAAAAAATATATACTTAGAAAAATTAAAAATAATTATCCTGATAAATTTTTATTTTTTAAATATAATAAGAGAAAATTCCAATTAAAAAAGTTTGATAATATCAAATATAAAAAAAAAATATGTTTTATCAAAATAGATGTTGAGGGTTTTGATCATTTAGTTATCGATGGCATGAAGAGATTTTTAAAAAAAAATAGACCTATTTTTCTCATTGAGTTTAATCAATCGAATTTTTCTAGAATATGGATTAAATTTAAAAAAAATTATAATTGTTATTCGTATGATATTGAAAAAAATTCCTTTACATCGTTCTCAAATATTATGATTAAAAGATTAATAAATGGGCATATTTTTGATAAAAGATATGATAAAAACAGCATTAATTTATTTTTAATTCCAAAAAATTTTAAAATAAAAAACTTTATAAAATAGATAAATTTAAGGTGTAATTTGAATAAAATATTTTTTTTAATCTGGGCAAATCCAAGTTCTCATCAAGTAATATTACCAATTATAAGAAGTTTTTCAAAAATTAGTAAAATTTATTTATTTTCAAGTTCAAGTAAAAATATTGAATTATTAGATAAAAAAGATAGTAATTTTTCAAAGTATTGTAAGCATAAAAAAATTCCCGTTTTTGAAAATCAAAAACTTTTTAATAAGTTAAGCTTAATTTTTTTTTTTATTAATTTCTTTTTTTTATATTCTATTAAACAAACCCAAATATGTTTATATTATTGATAAGTATCCATTGATATTAACTTTTTTAATAAAATTTTTTTTAAATACAAAAATAATATATCACAATCTTGATTATGAACCTGCTGCTGATGGGTTATTTCAAAAAGTTCTAAAAAAGATTGAATTTAGATCTGCACGATATTTAGATCTTCTTATATTTTCACATAACATGCGAGCCAAGAAATTTTTAAAAGACTCAAAGATTAAAAAAAAATTTATTATATTTTACAACTCATTACCTACTGATTTTTACAAAAAGTATAAGAATAAATATCCAAAAAATACAAAAAAAAAATTATTTTATTTTGGATCAATTGGTCCTGGCCATGGATTATTTGAGCTAATAAAATCAGCTAAATATTTAGATAATAATTTAATTTTGGAAATCTATGGATGGGTAGTTGATGATAACTTTTACTTAAAAATACATAAATTTATAAAAAAAAATAATTTAGATAAAAAAATAACATTTAAATTAAATGTCAAAGATTTTGTATGGAAATCAAAAATGATGGATGTTCATTTAGGCATTGCTTTATATGAGGTAAAATCTTTAAGCCATAAATTCATGTTTCCTGCATCTCAGAAAATAAATGCATATTTAGCAGCGTATTTACCAGTCTTAGTTTCCAAGACAAAAGATAATCAAAATTTTTTGACTAACTATAACTGTGGAATTTCAACTCTTTTAAATTCCAAAATTATTGCTAGAAATATTAATTTAATTTTTAGAAGAGAAAAGTACTATAAATTATTAAAAAAAAATTCAAAAAATGCTTATTTAAATGAATTCAATTTCGAAAAACAATTTCAAAAGATTAGAGATAAAATTAGTTTACACGTAAATAAATAGATCCAGGCTCTGTCTTATTTTCTAAATAAGGGCAACTATTCTTTAAAGTTTCGAAATGATTATTTTTTAAATAATTTAATGATAGCAAAATTTCATATTTATTTGAATTAGCCAAAATACCTTCTAATAAATATTGTTCATTCCACAATCTTACTTTATCGAAAGTCCAATTTGGCGAGTAGTTTTTTGGTGTAAAAATATCATGAATATGAATTATTACCCCAGTTTTAAGTTTTGGTAAAATTTCTAAATAAAATTTTAATACATCTCCATCGGGTCGAATTATATGAGAGCTATCTAAAAAAAATATATCATTTTTATCAAGTTCCTCAGCCCAATTTAATTTGGTTTTTTCTAAAGGTTCTCTTATTATATCTAGATTGAATTCTTCTAACCATAAGTTTTCATATGGCTCAATACATTTTATTGAAGTTTTTACATTTTCATTTTCGTTCTTTTTAATGGCTTCCAATGCTATTAATGTTGAATGACCACTACCAACTTCAATAATTTTTTTTGGTTTAAAATATCTTATTATTTGATAATAAATTTCTGCATCACCTTTTTCGAAAGAGCCATTATCAAATCTAAATTTAAAGTTATTAGATCCTTGTTGCAGGTTTTGTTCTATTAGTTCATTCTTAAAATTAAGTTTTTCAAGTAATTTTAGTTGATTATTTTCTTTAAGATCAATTGATTTTAAGTTTCTGTTTAAATATAATTTTTTTTCATCTTTTGAATATTCAAATTTAGGATCGTAATAATGAGTGATTATTGGGTATAAACCACTTTTTTTTAAAAGCTTTGAGGTGAAAGGTAAATTTTCTGCTCCTCTTTTTCTAAATTTAATTAAAATCCACTTGAAAAAAAATACACATATTGAAAGAAGAATATCGTAGATTTTAATAAGATTTTTTTTCATAGTTTTTAATTAAAAAGATATAATTATCTATATAGTATACTTGCTAAAGTTTAAGCAAACAAAGACTTGCTTTTATTTGTTAAAAATTGCATATATTAAAAATTCAAATCTAAACTGTGAAAAAAAAAGCTTTAATTTTTGGTGTTACAGGTCAAGATGGAGCATATTTAGCTAAGCTATTAATTAGAAAAGGGTACATAGTTCACGGTGTTAAGAGAAGAGCTTCGTCAATTAATACTTTTAGAATAGACGATATTTATAGCGACCCTTTATTAAAAAAAAATAATTTTTATCTTCATTATGGTGATGTGACTGACTCAATATCTGTATTTAGTATAATAAATAAAATTAGACCTCATGAGATATATAATTTAGCCGCTCAATCCCATGTGGCAGTTTCTTTTGACTTACCAGAATACACTACAAACGCAGATGCGTCAGGAACTTTAAGAATTTTAGAGTCAATAGTCAGAGTAGATAAAAAAATTAAATTTTATCAAGCTGGTAGTTCTGAGATGTTTGGAAAGGTTGTTGAAACTCCACAAACTGAAAAAACTCCATTTTATCCGAGAAGCCCTTATGGTGTTGCAAAAGTTTATTCTCATTGGATAACTATAAATTATAGAGAGTCATATAAAATATTTGCTTCAAATGGAATTCTATTTAATCATGAAAGTCCTTTACGAGGTGAGACGTTCGTCACAAAAAAAGTTGTTAAAGCTTTGTGTAATATTAAATTAAAAAAACAAAAAAAACTTTTTATTGGAAATTTGGCTGCAAAAAGAGATTGGGGACATGCTGAAGATTATGTGCAAGCGATGTGGAAAATTTTACAATATAAAAAACCTGATGACTTTGTAATTTGTACCGGCAAACAGTACAGCATCAAAGAATTTATTAATATGGTCTCAAAAGTTTTGAATATGAAAATCAAATGGAGAGGAAAGGGAATAAAAGAAAAAGCTTATGATGAAAAAAATAATTGTATAATTGAATGTAGTAAAAAATATTTTAGACCTGCAGAAGTTGATACATTAATTGGAAATTCATCAAAGGCTAAAAAATTATTAAAATGGAAGCCCAAACACAATATTCATTCTTTAATAAAAGATATGATAACTTATGAATTGAATATTCATAAAAATGTTAAATAAAAAATCAAAAATATTTGTTGCTGGACATAATGGAATGGTTGGCTCTGCAATATTAAGAAAGCTCAAGGATTTAAAATTTAAAAAAATATTTTTTCGTTCTAAAAAACAATTAGATTTAATGAATCAAAAAAAGGTTTATGACTATATTAAGAAAATTAAACCAAATGCTGTAATTTTAGCAGCAGCTAAAGTTGGTGGTATAAAAGCAAATAATGAAAAAAGAGCAGAATTTATATTCAACAATCTTGCAATTCAAAATAATGTAATTGACTCAAGTTTTAAAAATGGTGTTAAAAATTTAATATTTCTTGGTTCAAGCTGTGTTTATCCAAAAAATTCAAAAATTCCAATTAAAGAGAATTATTTACTCTCAAATTATTTAGAAAAAACAAATGAACCATATGCTATTGCAAAGATAGCGGGAATAAATTTATGTGAAAGTTATAATTTTCAATATGGTGTAAATTATAAATGCTTAATGCCATGTAATGCTTATGGAATTAATGATAATTATGATCCTCATACCTCCCACTTTTTCCCAGCTTTAATAAGAAAAATTATTAATGCTTTAAAAACAAAAAAAGATTACATTGAAATTTGGGGAAGTGGTAAACCATTTAGAGAATTAATTTTTAGCGATGATATAGCCGATGCATGTATTCATTTTTTAAAGAAAAAAACTAAACATACCTTAATTAATATTGGTACAGGAAATGAAATGAGTATTAATAGTTATGCAAAATATATTATGAGGCATTTAGGTGTTAATTTAAAGATTATTCACAGGGATATAAAATTTGATGGAACATATAGAAAATTAATAGACTCATCATTAGCACGAAAGTATGGATGGAAATATAAAACGAAATTAGATGTGGGGTTATCAATCACTATAAATGATTATCTAAAAAGATTAGTGATTATGAATAGAAAAAAATAAAGATTATAATAAATTTAATTGACATACTTGCAATCAGTTCGTATATAACTTGTGCCTGGTGATTATTGCGAAAGGGTCATACCCGATCCCATTCCGAACTCGGAAGTCAAGCCTTTCTGCGCCAATGGTACTTTGTCTTAAGACATGGAA
>MDTB01238279.1_pt1 | contig 10367 bp, 10 predicted proteins | sample 811161 | NCBI WGS metagenome assembly MDTB01 (sample SAMN05326650, study PRJNA326480) | marine metagenome | isolation source: seawater | place: Mediterranean Sea | collected 2009
AAAACTTATCATAAAATCTATAGAAATGGCTGGTTTTAAAAATAGCAAACATATATCTATTTGTTTGGATGTTGCTGCTAATGAGTTATTTAAAAATAAGAAATATTCAATTCATTCAAATAAGTATTTAAATATAAATCAAACTATTAGCAAATATCTTAAATTAATTAAAAAATTTAAAATTAAATCAATAGAAGACCCTTTCGCCGAAAATGATTGGATAGCATGGAGTAAATTCAATAAAACAACAAAAAAATTACAAATTGTTGGAGATGATTTATATGTCACAAATTTAGAGAGACTTAAAAAAGGTTTTTTATACGAGTCGTCAAATTCAATTCTTATTAAACTAAATCAAATTGGCACAGTATCTGAAACTTTAGATGTTATTAAATTTGCTAATAACATAGGATACAAGACTATTATCTCACATAGATCAGGTGATAGCGAAGATACCTTTATTGCAGATCTTGCGGTAGGAACCAATTCAAATCAAATAAAGACAGGATCCTTATCAAGATCTGAAAGAGTTTCCAAATATAATCAGCTAATAAGAATAGAGGAGGATCTTGGATCTAAAGCTAAAATGAATAAATTATGATTATCATATCTAAATTGAGAGAAAATTTAAAAATAATTATAATGACCATATTATTTTTATATATCTTGATTAATTTATTTGGAGGGCAAAGAGGTTTATTTTCATATATTGAAAAAAGTGAAATTTTAAAAAATTTGCAAATTGAAGAAAGACAGATGTACGAAAAAATTAATGATATTGAATTAAAAAATACTCTTTTAAATGATAAGCTTGATTATGATTACATTGATATGATTATAAGAGACAAATTGATGCTTGGTAAAAAAGGTGAAACAACATATATATTAATTGATAATGAAGGTTAGACACCCTGAAAAAATAAATAAACCGATCAATCCAATTAAAAGGAAACCTTATTGGATCAAATCTAAAATAATTAATAGCAAAGAATTTTTTACTACAAGGAGCATAATAAATAAAAGTAAATTAGTTACAGTATGTGAAGAAGCTAATTGCCCAAATATAACTGAATGCTGGAGTAAAAAACATGCTACATTTATGATAATGGGAGATACATGTACAAGAGCCTGCGCTTTTTGCGACGTAGCCACAGGCAAACCTCAACCATTGGATCCATTAGAACCACATAAAATATCTAATGCTGTTAAAAAATTAAATCTAAATCACGTTGTTATCACATCAGTTGATAGAGATGATTTATACGATGGAGGATCAAATCATTTTCACGATGTAATTGTAGCTACTAAAAAATTAAATCCCGAAACATCTGTTGAGGTATTAACCCCAGATTTTCTTAGAAAGGGTGATGCTTATAAAAAAGTAATTTATGCTAATCCTGACGTTTTTAATCATAATATTGAAACTGTTCGCAGTTTATATAAAAAAGTCAGACCTGGTGCTAGATATTTTGCTTCTTTAGAGTTGTTGAAAAAATCAAAAGAAATTAATAAAAATATATTTACAAAATCTGGAATAATGATTGGTTTGGGTGAAAAAAAAGACGAAATTTTACAAGTTATGGATGATCTACTATCCGCTAATGTCGATTTTATAACTATAGGTCAGTATTTACAGCCATCAACTAAGCATCATCCGCTCGAAAAGTATTATCATCCAGATGAATTTAAAGAATTTGGCGAAATCGCAAAATCAAAAGGATTTTTACTAGTATCTTCAACTCCTTTAACAAGATCCTCTTATCATGCAGATGAAGATTTTAGAAAATTAAAAACCCAGAGATTAAACTTAAATGCCGCAAGCATCAGTCAAAAGATTAATTGAAGTTGAAAAAAAAAAATTAATTAATTTAGTTTTAGATATAGATAATTACCCAAGTTTTATTCCATACTGTATAGATTCTAAAGTTTATGAACGACTTGATAAGGGGGATTCTATATTTATTATTGCAGATTTAACTATTGGAAAAGGTTTTTTTAAAGATACATATAAAAGTGATGTTAAATACGATAAAAAAAAAGATTCAATATACGTAACTAATATTGATGGACCATTAAATTATTTAGAAAATAGATGGAATTTTAGTCAAAAAAAAAACATCACAGAAGTTTCATTTGATGTGAATTTTGAGCTAAAAAATAAATTTTTAAATATATTAATGGCCAAATCGTTTAATTATGGTCTTAATAAAATTGCAGATGCTTTTCAAAAAAGGGCGGAAGAATTATTTATTAATACCCAAAATTAAATTTAATGCTTTATTTACAGTTGCTTTTTGAATTAGATTCCTTTTTTTGTTCTTAAAAAGGTATTTTTTAACAATGGTTTTATTTCCTTTTTTCATTCCAATGTAGACCAAACCTACAGGCTTTTCCTTTGAACCACCTGTTGGACCCGCAACTCCTGTTATTGATATAGAAATATTTGTTTTACTTATCTTATTTAAATTTTCAACCATGGATATACAGGTTTCATAACTTACAGCACCATTTTTTGATATTGTCTTTTTTGGAACTTTAAGAATATTGATTTTAGCATGATTTGAATAAGTAATTAATCCTAAAGTGAAAACTTTAGAGGAACCGCTTATTGAAGTTATGGAACTTGCAAGCAAGCCTCCCGTACATGACTCTGCAAAAGAAATTTTAAGTTTTTTTTTAATTAATAAGTTAACAACCCTTTTTGAAAGCTTTTTCATGAAGTAAATACCATGTAAAGTACAAGAACGCCCACCACATACAAACCAGCACACACATCGTCCATAATAACACCGAAACTATTTTTAAAATTTTTATCGTAATAGCTAACTGGGTAAGGTTTTGTGATATCAAAAATTCTAAATAAAATAAACATTATGAAATAAAAGGTTAAAACTTCATCAGTTTCTTTCGTTCCCTCATGAGCTATTTCGTAAAGACATATAGGAATTGATTGACCAATAAATTCATCTATAACAATAACTTTAGGATCCTTATCATCCAGATTTTTAATAAAAATATTTACCGAATAAAGTGATATTAAAAATATTAAAATAACCCCAATCAGAATAGTATCAGGTGAAATTCCCAATATATGAAATAAAAAAAATAAAAACATTGTAGTCACTAAAGATGCAATACTGCCTGGAATTTTGCTAATTTTTCCTACACCAAGCATAGATACAAACATAAAGTTCAATTTTTTAATCATATTTTATTAATGAGGCTATTACTTCACATGCAATAGCTTTTTCTTTTCCTATTACTCCCAATTTTTCCGTCGTTTTTCCTTTAACATTTATTTGATTTTCTGATATTTGGCAAATAACAGATATTGAATTAATAATTTTTTTTTTAAATTTATAAATTTTTGGCGATTGAGTAATTATATTTATATCAAGATTATTTATGAAAAAATTATTTTTTTTTGCCTCATTAACTACTTTCTCCAAAAGGATCGTCGATCTAATATTTTTAAATTTTTTATTTTTATCTGAAAATTTTTGTCCTATATCACCTTTTCCACATGCTCCAAGAATTGCATCAGTTATGGCATGCAAAACCGGGTCTCCATCTGAGTGACCTAAGGTTCCTAATGATGACTTAATATTTATACCACCTAAAAAAAGTTTCCTCCCACGAACTAATCTATGTACATCAAAGCCTATACCAAAAAAAATCTCATTTTTTTTAATATCTTTTTTGTAAGTAATTTTATTATTATTTAATTCACCCTTTATGAATTTAATTTTAATGTTATTTTTAATAAATAGACTTGCCTCATCTTGCACTTTTTCTTTGTTAGCAATTGCAAATTTGTAAATATCTATATATTTAAAACCTTGAGGTGTTTGAGTTAAAAAAGCATTATCTCTATTAAGATTAAAAATAAATTTTCTAAAATTATATTTTATAGAATCCGTGGAATTTATATATGGAATTACAGCTCTATTCTTTTTTAAATTAAATAAAATTTTTTTTACTAAATTTATTGAAAAATTAGGCCTTGCGGCGTCATGCACTAAGACGTTTTTAACCTTAAGTTTTTTTGCATATCTTAAGGCTATCAGTGAAGAATCGCATCGTTCTTTGCCACCTTTTAAAATTTTAATTTTTGAAAGGTATTTCTTTTGAACAATTGACATTCTATTTGTTACTAAAATTATATGTTTAAAAAGCTTTGAATTAATAACTTTATCTAACGAATGCTCAAAAAGAGGTTTATTTTTGTAAAATACATATTGTTTTTGCTTTTGTGATTTAAACCTTTTGCTTTGTCCAGCAGCTAGTAATATAAAACAATCATTCATGTCGATATATATATAAGATAATGAAATTATTACACAATGACTGAATTTATAAAAAAAAATATTTTTATTATTTTAATATTCATTGTCACATTATTTGTTGGTTTTATTACCTTTTTGACATTTATTGATAAGAGTTTTATACGATTAAATGAAGTAAATCTGCAATATTTATTGTTAAGTAATATAATTTTATTATTATTTTTTTTTATTTTTGTTTTTTTTGAAATTAAAAAATCAATTAAAAATGAAATTGATGTTGAGGGCTCAAAATCAAATAAAAAATACATAACTTTTTTTGCTTTATTTACTTTAATACCATCAATATTAATTTCTATATTTTCTCTATTTTTATTTTCGTTTGCTCTTGAAAAATACTTTGATAAAAAAATAACCACAGCTGTAAACAATTCATATGAGTTAGCTAAAAATTATGTACAAGAAGTAAGAAATAAGATTGAGAGCGACATTGTAATGATAGCTTTTGATATTAACAAAAGTGGAAATTTTTATCAAAGTGATCCTTTAGAGTTTAAAAAATTTTTAATTAACCAGAAAATTTTACGTGACGTTGATGAAATTCATATAATTAATAATCAAAAAACAATTATAATGTCTACATTGAAAGATATAAATACTTTTATAGCACCAAATGAAAAAGCTTTTAATCTTGTAATAAATGATGAAAGACCTCTTAAAATAATTAATGCTTTTGAAAAAAAATCAGCAGCTATACTTAAATTGCCAAATTATAAAAATACTTATGTTTATGTCGTAAAGTATTTAAAAGAGGATATTTCTAAATACTTAACGGAGTCGCAAGAAGCTTTAAATTTTTATTATACAGTTGAAGATAAAAGAACCGGTATACAGTTTTCCTTCATTTTAATATATTTAATAGTTGTATCTTTAATGCTTTTTTTAAGTGTATCGATAGCTATAAAATTTTCGTCACGTTTTTTTAGATCAATTAATAATTTAATTAATGCCTCTATGAGTATTGGAAAAGGTAATTTAGATACTAAAGTTCCAGAAATTAAAACAGATAAGGAGCTCGAGCTATTAAACAAAAATTTTAATTTAATGATTGAGCGACTTAAATCACAACAAGATAAATTACTTATTTCTGAACGTCATGAGGCATGGGAAAATGTTGCAAGAAAATTAGCACATGAAATTAAGAATCCACTAACTCCAATACAACTTGTTATTGATAGATTAAATAATAAATTTTCTAACTTATTAAATGATAATGATAAATCTAGTTTTAACGAAAATTTAAATGTCGTAAACAAGCAAATAAAACAAATAGAAAATCTTATTAATGAATTTTCAGATTTTGCTAGAATGCCAAAACCAACTTTTAAAAAACACAATATTATAAATATAATAAAAGAAAATATTTTATTAATGAATCAGCTTGATAATTCAGTGAATATTAAACTTAATACATTTAAACCAAATATTAATATTGAATGTGATCAAGAGCAATTAAATAGGATTTTTACAAATCTTTTAAAAAATTCTATTGAAAGTTTGAATGAAAAATTTTCAAAAAACCCTAATTTTCAAAAGAAAATTAGTATAGAAATTATGATAAAAGATGATTATATACAAATCATTATTATAGATAATGGTATTGGATTTAGTGCAATAAAATTAGATGATCTGCTTAAGCCTTATTATACAACAAAAAAAAATGGTACTGGCCTAGGACTTCCAATAGTAAATAAAATTATTAATGATCATAATGGTACATTAACACTTTTTGAAAACAAACAAGGAGCAGAAATAAAAATAAGTTTACCTTTATAAAAATGAACACAGAAATATTAATTATAGATGATAATCCTGATATTAGAAATATTTTGAACGATCTCATATCTGATGCTGGTTATAAAACAAGATTAGCTGCAAATTATAACCAAGCTTTAACTGAAATTGATAAAAAACTCCCAGAGGTGGCAATAATTGATGTAAAATTAGATAAAGGTGACAACGACGGCATAGAATTATTAAACCACATCAAGCAAAAGAATAAAGATATTCCAGTTATAATTATCTCTGGTCATGCCAATATTGAAATGGCTGTTAAATCCTTAAAATCAGGCGCATTTGAATTTATACAAAAACCTTTTGATAGAGAAAGACTAATTAATTTTGTTAAAAGAGCATCTGAAAATTATGAATTAATTAAACAGAATAAATATTTACATACAAAACTTTTTCACTCTTTTGAATTAATAGGATCAAGCAGTAATATTATAAAAATTAACGACCAAATACATAAAGTTTCACCAACAGACTCTAGAGTTTTTATATATGGACCTACAGGCTCCGGTAAAGAGCTAATTGCACGTAAAATACATAAAATATCAAATAGAAGAGATAAACCTTTTACAATTTTAAATGGTGCTCTTTTAGATGTAAAAAAATATGAGCAAGAATTATTTGGAGAAGAAAAAGACGATGGATCTATATCTTATGGTGCTTTAGAAAAATCAAGTGGTGGTGTACTTCTTATTGATGAAGTTTCAGAAATTCCTCTTGAGACCCAATCAAAAATTTTAAGAGTCTTAATTGATCAAAAATTCAAACGTATAAATGGAAATCATGATATTAAAGTTAACGTTAGGATAATTTGTTCAACATCAAAAGATATAAATGAAGAAATAAAAAATGGAAATTTTAGAGAAGATCTATTTCATAGGCTAAATGTATTCCAAATAAATATTGATCCTCTTATGAAGAGAGTCCAAGATATTCCTTTACTAATAAAATATTTTTCAGAGAGAATTGCAGAAAATTATAATTTAAGAAAATTTTTTATAGATCCGAATAATCATAACTTAATTGATTACACCTGGCCCGGTAATGTTAGGGAGTTAAGAAATTTAATTGAGAGAATCGCAATACTTTCACCTGATAGCCAAGATAAAATTTCAAATATTATAAAGGAATCGCTTAAAATGGATGATGTAAATGACTTAAAATATGAAAAATCTTTATCAATACCTTTAAAAGAGGCAAGAGAAAATTTTGAAAAGGAATACTTATCTTCACAACTTAAGAAGTTTGGTGGAAATATTTCAAAAATGGCTAAGTTTATTGGGATGGAAAGATCTGCTCTTCACCGAAAACTTAAAGGACTTAACGTAAAAGATCTGAATTAATGAATATCATAATTTGTGGTGCTGGAAGAGTAGGCTTTACAATAGCAAAACTATTAAGTGAACAAAAACATTCAATTACTGTTGTGGATCAGTCAAGCGAAGATATCCAAAAAATTAAAGAATCTTTAGATGTTAATGCTATTGTCGGTAAAGCTACATATCCGTCAATTTTAGAAAAAGCAAACGGTGCTGAGGCTGATATGATAATAGCAGTTACAAGAAATGATGAGATCAATATGTTAATATGCCAAATTGCTCAAGCAACATTTAAGATTTCAAAAAAAATTGCTAGAATCAGATCTCAAAATTATTTAGACCCTAAATTTTCTAAAATATACAATAAGGAAAATATTCCAATTGACGTAATAATTTCTCCAGAGCTAGAAATAGCAAAATCTTTGTTAAGAAAATTGGAGGCTCCTGGAGCTTTAGATAATATTCCATTCGCAGAAAATAAAATTAGATTACTTGAGATTTTAATTAACGATGATTGTCCAATTAAAAAAATCAAATTAAATGAATTAACTAAAAAATTTCCTGAATTAGAAGCTAATATCCTGGGAGTAATTCGTAATGAAAGATTTTTGCTTTTGAAAAAAAATGATGTTATGGAAAAAGAAGATAAAGCATATGTAATAATTAATTCATCACAGATGGAAAAAACTTTGGCTGCTTTTGGACATATGGAGAAGATATCAAGTAAAATCTTAATTATTGGAGGTGGAAATATAGGATTTAATCTAGCTAAAAATATTGAGGAAACATTTGAATCAGCAAGAATAAAAATAATTGAAAAAAATAAAGATAGAGCCGAGTTTATAGCTAATGAGCTCAATAATTCAATAATAATAAATGGAGATGGTTTAGATGAAGATGTATTAACAGAAGCCAATCTTGAAGAAATAGAAACTGTTTTAGCTCTAACAAATGATGACGAGGATAATCTAATGATCAGTGTCTTGGTTGAAAAATTTTCAAAAAATAAAAAAACGATGGCTTTAACTAATAAGTCAAATTATTCCTTATTACAATCATCTCTTAAAATAGATGATTTGATTGACCCACGAATGAGCACTGTATCGAGTATTTTAAAACATGTACATAAAGGCACAATTGAGTCTGCATATAGTATTTTAGATGGAGAGTATGAAGTTATTGAAGCAGAAATAATAGAAACTTCAGAACTTATAAATAAAGAGTTAAAAAATTCAAATCTACCTGACGAAATAAGAATCGGAGCTATATTAAGAGGTGACGATATAATTATTCCAAGATCAAATTTTATATTTCAAAAAGACGACAAAGTAGTTTTTCTAGCTAGAAACGATCAAATTCAACTAGTTGAAAATATATTTCGCATTAGTTCAGTTTAATGGTTAATTTTAATTTTTACTACCTTAGATTCTTTCTAATAGTAATAAGTATACTATGCTTCCTTAATATACTTTATTCTTATTATTTTGATTTATATTTAAACGTTGATAGTTATTACTATACTTTTTTAATTTCTTTAATTCCTTTAATAAGTTTTCTATTCTATAAAAAAAAAGAAGTTAAAGTAAACATATATACAAAAATAGTAACAGTAATTGTGGGTTTTTTTACATTACCGCTCTTTATCTCATTACCTTATTTTTTTAGTATTTATAATATCTCATTTTTTGATGCATATTTTGAGTCTGTATCGGGATTTACTTCAACAGGATTCACTATATTTGAAAATATTAAGCATTTAGATGAAAGCCTGATACTATGGAGATCATCTTCACAATGGATAGGTGGCTTATATTTTCTATTTTCTATTATACTATTAATAGATATTTTTGATGAAAATCTTAAAAAAACTTTAACTAATTATTTTACAATTAATTCAACTGAAACTTATAAACAATCGTTAAAAATATTTCTTTTCTATAGTTTTCTTACTTTTTCAATTTTTCTAATTTTAAATATTTTTGAATTTAGATCGTTTATTTCACTTAATTTAGCAATGACTTTAATATCCTCAGGAGGTTTTTTACCTATAAATAACCTAAGCTCTATTTTAACAAATCAAAGCCAATTACTCTCTTTATCAACTTTAATGCTTATATCTTTTTTTAGTTTATTTTTTTTATATAATTTATTGGTTTATAAAAAAAAAGGAATTAAATTTATTCAAGAAGATTTATATCTTATTTTATATTTAATTTTAGTAATATTTATTTTTTTCTTTTTTATAGATAAAGATATTAATTTTGGAATTATCTATTTAGCTGTATCAAGCAGTGTATCTAACATAGGTATATCTTTAGACACTATTCCACAATATCTTAATTTCGTGTTTATTGTTTTAATAATTATTGGTGGATCTTTTTTTTCAACAAGTTCTGGTCTAAGATTTTTAAAATTAGTAGCTTTATTTAAATTTTCTATAAATCAAATAATTTCCAATGCTAAACCAAAAAATGTTTTCATTAATAAATTATCTTTTTCTGAAAAGATAATGGTTACTTCCGATTTTTATAAGTATTTTTTAACAATTTTAGTTTTCATAATCTCACTAATAACACTTACTACGGTGTTATCTATTTATGGTCTCAAAATTGATGAGTCCTTTAAAATTTCTGTTTTAACACTAATGAATACAACTAATTCTTCTTTAACAGGTCTATCTGGATTCAATTTTAGTGAACTTAACTATTTTGCCAAACAATCAATAATATTATTCATGATTATCGGTAGAGTTGAATTATTATCAATCTTAATTATATTTAAAAAATTCTTTTTTAAGAACTAATTTATATATATAACAGTTATAAATCGTATTATGCGCCCTTAGCTCAGTTGGATAGAGCAACGGTTTTCTAAACCGTGGGTCGGAGGTTCGAATCCTTCAGGGCGCGCCAAT
>MDTB01243402.1_pt1 | contig 10367 bp, 11 predicted proteins | sample 811161 | NCBI WGS metagenome assembly MDTB01 (sample SAMN05326650, study PRJNA326480) | marine metagenome | isolation source: seawater | place: Mediterranean Sea | collected 2009
GCATCGCTGAACATGTGGAGCGGGAGGCATGGCGGTAGCGCATCAACGACGTGCCAAAACAACTGTTCTTTGCACCCTTAAAAGTGCAGAGAATCAGGGGTTTTTTCTCAAATGAAACTTAAAGGCACAAAATTTCAATTAAAAGTTTGGAAATATCTAAAAACCATACCAAAAGGTAAGGTAAAAACTTATAAACAGGTAGCTATAGGTATAAAAAGCTCTAAATCAGCTCGTGCAGTTGCTAATGCTTGCGCTAAAAACCCATATGCCCCAAAAATACCTTGTCATAGAGTGATTAGGTCTGATGGATCTCTTGGAGGATATTCTGGAAGAGGCAGAATAAAGCAAAAGCTCAGACTACTTAGATCTGAAAAAGTAGCAATTTAACTCTATTTTAAGTCTTTTTAATGTTATAAAAACCAATAAAATCAACGTTTTTGATATATTTGCCTCGTTTTTGAGTAAAAAAACATAATTCTCCTTTCAGTTGTACCATACATATGCCTAAACCAAAAATAGACCCCTCTATGGCTGTTTAAAAGGTATATTCAATTAGTGCATCGCTCTACTATTTAATTATTTCAACACTTTTTAACTACCCTATTTTTCAAAGATTTTGATATTCGTGATGCTCTAAAAGCTTTGAAAATTAAGGATTATTTAATGTTTTTGATATTTACACTTAAATTTAAAATTTTCAGAAAGCATTTTTAAAATTTAATTTCAAAAAATTATACAAATTTAAAATTTTAAAATATTTTTTAAATTTATAAAAATATAATAATTACAACTATTTATGTAATATACTTAATGTAACACTTTAAATAATAGTAAATAAAAGTTACCTATTATTTAAATTTTTTTAGCTAAGTTTTCTCTTCTTGAAATATAAATACCGCTCAATACGATTATAAATAGACCTAAGAAAGTCCAATTATCAGGAAAGTCGCTAAAGAAATAATAACCTATAATAATGTTAGTAATGATCTCAAAATAACTAAATGGAGCTAATTTTGAAGCATCAGCATATTTAAGGGATAAAATAAGGAATAAATGGCCTATGCAAGCAAATATACCTATAGCTGCCATCATAGACCATTGATTTATGCTTGGTTGAACCCACACAAAAGGCATAACACATGAAATAATAATGGCCCCTACTACACCTGTTAATAACAAAGTTAATAAAGGATTATCTGAAGTACTTAATTTGCGAGTGATAATTAAATAAAATCCATACATTATTCCTGTACCAAGTGCAGCTAAGCTAGCAAAATTAATCTCTACAAAACCAGGTCTTATAACCACTAGAGAGCCAATAAAACCTATTATCACAGCAGACCATCTTCTAATACCCACTTTCTCACCTAAAAAAATTGGAGAAAAAGCCGTAACAATTAAAGGAGCAATAAAAGCTAAAGTTAATGCTTTTGCTAAAGATATAACAGAAATAGCATAAAAAAAACAAATGTTAGCTGTTAAAAGAATTAAACCTCTTAAGAATTGTAATTTTGGTTTATCAGTCCAGACTAGATTCTTTCGAAAAAAGAAAAACATAATAGGGAAAGTAAAAGCAACAGTGAAAAAGTACCTGGCCCAAGTTATTTGTAAAACTGGAAGATCTGTACTGAGATATTTTGCAAATCCATCCATAATTGGAAGCATAATCCAAGCTAATAAATTAAAGATAATAGCTTTCATTTAGCTAAGATATATCTTAATTGAAATACTTTAAAGCAAAGAATACTACAACAGGTATAGTTATAAATGACATTAATGTTGATACAACAATAGTGCTAGCAATACTATCTACAACTTTTTTAGGAGAGTACATACTTCCCACTAAATAATTAAGTATAGCGCTAGGCATTGCACTTTGTATCAAAAGTACTCCAGCAGCAAATCCTGATAAATCAAAATTATATATGATTGTAAACGCTATTAAGGGACCTAAAAAAACTCGGCACAAAGATAATATTATTGAGTCTTTTAATGAAAACTTAAATCTTGTTAGTGCTATTCCAAGAGACATTAAAACCAAAAAAATAGTTGCATAAGTGAGCAAAAATGTTGTGTTTTCAAGAAATAATGGAGTTTCAATTTGATAATATAAAAAGAAAACAGATACAATTATTGCATACACAGGTGGACTTTTGATCACTATATCAAAAGAAAATTTTTTTTTTGCCAAAAAAACACCTAATGTAAAATGAAACAAAATAATGACAGAAGCAACAGCCGAGGCAACTCCTAAACCTTGTGTGCCATATGCAAACAGACAGATTGGAACACCCATATTCCCCGTGTTTGGTAAGATCAATGGCGGTAATTCCATACTTAAGTCTTTTTTAAGAAAAAAAAGTGCAATAAGTCCTATGATGGCAAAACCACCTATCATAATTAACGCGTATATAAAATAATGAATAAAAACGCTTAAGGTAATTCCAGTTGTAGTAACAGTATAAAAAATCATTGCTGGAGTACCAATATTACCAGCAAAATTAGTTATGAAATTTGTATCAAATTTTGGGTTATTTTTGCCCAAATAATATCCAACCCCAATAACAAAGAAAACAGGGAAAATCACCTCGAAAATTTTTATGTAAATTTCCATTAACTAAAAAAAAGTTTATTAAAATTTTCAGTAGTTATTTTAATAAGATCGTCTTTTTCAATTTTTTTTATTTCAGCAAGTTTTTTTGCAGTATAGGTTAAAAAAGAAGGTTCATTTTTTTTTCCTCTTTTTGGAACTGGAGAAAGAAATGGACTGTCTGTTTCAATTAAAACCCGATCATCAGGTATTATTTTAAAAGTTTCTTGTAAATCATTAGCATTTTTGAATGTAATTATTCCGCTAGCTGAAAAAAATGCATTCAACTTTAAAAGTTTTTCAGCAAATATTTTGGATCCTGTAAAACAATGCATTAAAATTTTGGGTTTTTGATCTCTGAATTCATTTAAAATTTCAAAAGTTTCTTTTTCTGCGTTTCTGGAATGAATAATAAGAGGACAGTTTGATTTAATTGCAGCCTCTATATGTATTTTAAAGCTTGATATTTGTTTTTTTTTATCACTATTATTATAAAAGAAATCTAATCCTGTCTCACCTACTCCAATTATTTTGGTATTTTCTTCTATATTTTTGATAATTAATTCAGATTCCATATTATCATTACTAGTTTCGTGAGGATGAATTCCAATTGTACCATAAATTATTTCATCTAGATCTATGATTTTTTTGATATTTAAAAAACTTTTATTAGAAGTGGATATAGTCAGTAACTTTTGAATACCAACATCTTTGCATCGTTTGATAATATTATCTAGGTTGCTGTACAAGGGCTCGTGATCTAAATGGCAGTGAGAGTCAATCATTTTTTTTTTCTATCTTTTTAAAAAGAATGTCAATATTGTTAATAAGTTTGCCTTTTGTTAAAAATTCATTTTTAGATATTGATGAAAGACTTATATCATTTTCTTTAATATTAAAAATACTAAGTGCTTTTAGTGATGATTCTGGAATTATTGGATATAATAAAATGCTTATTTTTCTTACTATTTCTAAAGTAGTATAAACTATTGTATTTAAACGAATTGTATCATTTTTCTTTTTCCAAGGCTCTTGATCATTAAAATATTTATTTGTTTCAAACAAAGAATTAACTATAAAATCTATATAATAATTTATATCTTGGTTATCAATTTTTGATCTAATTTGATTTAGATTCTTATCAAACCTATTTAAAATTTTTAAGTCATCATCTTTAAATTCAATTTTTTCAGGAATTTTATTATTAAGATTTTTACTTATAAAAGTTGTAACTCTTTGACATAAATTACCAAAATTGTTTGCTAGATCACTATTAATACAATCTTCTAAACGATCTCTTGATATGTTTCCGTCATTTCCAAAAGAGACTTCTTTAATAAGATAATAACGTAAGGGATCTAAACCATAATTATCAATTATTTCCAACGGATCAAGAATATTACCTTTAGATTTTGACATCTTTTCATCACCAGAAAGGATCCACCCATGACCATAAACTTTCTTTGGTGGTTTTATTTTTGCAGCAAGTAAAAAAGCTGGCCAATAAATTGCATGAAACCTTAAAATATCTTTTCCGATTAAGTGTATGGACGCAGGCCAAAAATTTTTGAATAATTCATCATTAACGTTAGGATAATTTAGTGCACTTAGATAATTTGTTAACGCATCTAGCCAAACGTATATAACATGGTCTTTATCATTAGGAACATTAATCCCCCATGAAAAACTTTTTCTACTTACAGATAAATCTTTTAAACCACTTTTAACAAAAGATATAACCTCATTTTTTCTTGACTCTGGAAGTATAAAATCAGGATTCTTTTCATAAAAATCCAACAAAGGTTTTTGCCATTTTGATAATTTAAAAAAATAAGACTCTTCATTTATCCATTCAACAGCAGATTTAGAGTCAATAGCAAATTTTTTACCATTTTTGTCCTCAATTTCATTTTCATTATAAAACGCCTCATCTGAAACAGAATACCAACCTGAGTATTTTGATAAATATATTTCATCATTCTTTAATAATTGATTCCATAAATAATATACCGATTTTTTGTGTCTTTCTTCTGTTGTTCTTAAAAAATCAGTATTAGTTAAATTCAACACTTTTGAAAGATTTTTGAAAGTTTTACTAATTTCATTGCAAAACTCTATTGTACTAAGATTTTTTTTTTCAGCAGCTCTTTGAATTTTCAAACCATGTTCGTCCGTTCCTGTTAAAAAAAAAACATTAAAACCATCAATTCTTTTAAAACGTGCAAAAAAATCTGCTATAATACTTGAGTAAGCATGACCCATATGTGGTTTTGCAGAAGGGTAATAAATTGGTGTTGAAATATAGAAATTTTTATCCATCTAATACTTTTGATTTAAACTCTATAAAAAAACTTTCCTCATCAAGATTATAGCGATTAATATTCCTAAGGTATTTAATAAAATAACTATAGAGGTTAAACATATTATTATTTGTTGAATAGATTTTTTTAAGAAAATACATTTCGACGTATTCCATTGTAATAATTTTAATCAAATCATTTTTTTTATAAAGTTTGTCATAGATAATTTTTTCTAACAAATTTTTTAATGTTAAATTTTTTAAATCAATCTTATATTCTTTAGAAAAATAGTAAATAGAACACAATGTACCAGGCGATTGATAAAAATTTAATAATTCCGAATTAATCTCTTTTAAAATATTTATTCCTAAAATCTTATTAGTTATATCAATAGAATTTTGGTGAGTAATATGAATTTTAAACTCTAAACATCTAGACTTTAATGTGGATAAAACTTTTTTATTATTATTTATCAAAATAAAATGAACTCCTAAATTCGGCTCTTCGAGTACCTTTAAAAGTGCATTTACCGCGTTTTTATTCAATTTTTCAATATTATCTATTAATATGAATCTAGGTTTTTGATTAAAAGATGATTTAATTGAATATAATATCAAATTTCTTATTTGTTCAATATCAATTTTTTTTCTTTCATCTTTAACATCAATTAATTGAAAATTAGGTAATGTTCCATTCAAAATTAACTTATATGATTTGTTTTCTTTATTAATCTTAAAATTATTTAAATCGTATTGAAATTTTTCATCAGAAGATAAAACATAATTTATGAAATGATAAGCTAGTGTAGATTTACCTATACCCTTCGATCCACTTAACAAAATTTTATTCGGTAAAATTTCTTTATCAAATAGATAGACCAATTCATTAAAATATTCATTTAAACCATATAATTTCTCTTGTGTATAATTTTTTAAATTCATAAAATTAGCTCTTTAATCTTATCTAAAATCTTTTTTTTATTAAATTCTATACTTAAATTCGTATCAATGACTTGATATTTCTTTGTATTTTTTTTTTGTATCTTCAGATATCCATTTTGAACTTTTCTATAAAAATTTATTTTAAATTTATCATATCTATTCAAATTTTTTCTTTTTTTTAATCTGTTAATCATATTTTTGGGACTCACAATATTTATGAATGTAAAATTTGGTTTAATTTTCGAAAGTAAAAACTTATTTAAATTATCAATTATTCTTATATTAATTCCCATACCATAATGCTGATATGCAATAGTGGAGTCAATAAATCTATCAATTAGTATGATTTTTTTTTTATAATTTTTTTTAATAATTTCCATATTTTCACTTCGAGATGCCATATAAAGTAATAAATCTGTATTTCTATGAAATTTATTTTTGTTATTAAATAATACATTGCGTATTTGTTCAGAGTTTTTGCTTCCACCAGGTTCTCTTATCTTAATGAAACTAATTTTCTTTTTTTTTAAAAATTTCGAAATATGGTTAATGTGTAATGATTTTCCACTACAATCAATGCCTTCAAAAACTATAATTGGTTTTTTAGACATCACCCCAAATTAAATAATTTAGAGATTTCATCAATCTTGAAAATATGTTAAGTTTTTTAACATTTTGAGAAGCAAATAAATCATACTCATCTATTAATTCCTCCTCATAGACAATTTTAAGTTTACCAACTATTTGATCTTTGCTTATAGGTGCTTCAATAGGACCATTATAATTTAAAGATATTTTTAATTTATTTTTTCTCGCTTTTTTTATAATCTTAAAAATATCTGTATTAGTATAAACATCTAATTGATTTTGTTTACCTAACCAAACATCTACTTTTGCTAAAGGTTTCTTTGCCTCTGCTATTCTTACTAAATCAAAATTAGTTATACCCCAAGTAAGTAGTTTTGTGCTCTGTCTAGATCTTGAATTTTTTGTTTCAAAACCACTTGCAACAGCTATAAGTCTTCGATTATTTCTCATTATTGATGATGCTAAAGAATATTTTTCTACAGCCAAATAACCAGTTTTTATTCCATCAGCACCTAAATTTTTATATAGCAACGGATTTCTATTTCCCTGGGTAATTGGATCTCCACCTGTCCTATCCCATGTAAATTCTTTTTCTGCGAAATATCTATAATAATCTGGGTGTGTCTTTATAAGATAATTAGACATAATTAATACATCTCTAACTGTTGAGTAGTTATCAGGATCATTTATTCCAGATGAATTTGCAAAATTAGAATTTGTCATTCCAATTTCTTTGGCTTTCATAGTCATTAGCAATGCGAATTCTTCCTCGGTCCCTGCAATACCTTCTGCTAATGCTATGCATGCATCATTTCCTGACGCAACAATTATTCCTTTGAGTAATTCTTCAACACTTACCTCGTCACCCACCATTATAAACATTGATGAATACCCTGCAGTTGATAATCTCCAAGCTCTTTCAGAAACAATAAATTTATCATCCAGGCTAAGATCGCCAGACTTAATTAAATCAAATGCGATAATGCTAGTCATGATTTTTGTCATTGAGGCCGGATAGATAGATGAGTCTGGATCTTTTTCGTAAAGTATTTCACCTGAATAAAAATCTTGTAATATAGCTGTTCGAGCTTTTATATCAAACTCAGCTACAGAAATGTTAGATAAATTTAAAAATAAAGCAAATAATAACAAAAATTTTTTATTTATCATTTAATATCTCAATGTTTTCAAAACCCATATTAATCATTTGATTGTAAGAATCTCTTAATGAAATAATATCATTAAAAGGGCCAAGAGATACCCTAAATTTTGTTTGTGACAAAGTCAAAATTTTTTTTTTTTTTGATTAAAGTTTTGCTTTCTATTTTTTTTAACATATTTTTTGCTGAACTTTCATAATAAAAATCGGCAACTTTAATAGAATAAGTAAAATTTTTGTCATTTGATAGAGGTTCATCAATTTTCGATTTGTTTAAATCATTAATTGTGATTCCATCTATAGGAGCTTTTTCAGCTACTTTTTTTTCCTCTTCAAAAGTTTTTGATTTTTTTGCTATAAAAGATGAGTTATCTAATATTAAAGCAATTTCAATATAAGGTTCTTTTAAATCTAACTCCAAATCTTCTGAAATTCGTTTAGAAATAACCGAATTAAAAAAAGGAGGAAATTTAGCTTTATTAGTTTTTACTTTTGCTATTAAAGTTTTATTATTTTTAAGATTTATAATTTTTACATTTGAATTTTTTTTTAGGGTTTTGTGAAAGATTAAAAGTGACCTATTATCTATTTTTTTTGAAATTATTTTATCTTTATATAAATTTTCATTGTAAATTAAAGTGAAACCTTTATTTGAATATCTTTTATTGATTATATTGTTATCTTTTTTAGTTATAGAAGTGTTTGAACAATTGTTCAGTAGAATCAAAAAAACGAAAATTAAAAATTTATAAATCATTGTTAAGTTTGTCCTTCAGTGTACATACAGCAAGAGCAAATCGTAAAGATCTATTCCATTGTAATATTCTTTCGTAATTTTCAAAAATCACAAAAGCTGGACTCAGAGTTTCCGCTCCAGGTATGATGTCTTTGTCAGGAGTAACAATTCCAACTTTTAAATTTTGATCTAATCTATTTAAAATTACATTTTTTTTAATATATTTTTGAAAAAATTTTAGCTTTCTTTTATTCTTAATTTTTTGAGCTGATACATTTAAAAATTTTTTTGGTACTGATTGTTTTAACTCAATTCTATAAAAACATGGTATATTTTTTTTCCAACCAATATTATTCAAATAATTAGCTGCTGATGCATAAGCATCTTCAGGACTCTTTAAATTAATATGATTATCATTATTAAAGTCAATTGCATGATTTTTAATAGTAGATGGCATAAATTGGAAATATCCAAAGGCGCCAGCCCAAGACCCGTATAATGTTCTGTAATCAATTTGATTTGTATCTATTAATTTCAGTAAGATTAATAATTCATTTGTAAAAAATTCAGATCTTCTTTTGTCATAACTCAATGTTGCTAAAGAAGACAAAATGTCCATTTTTCCAACATATCTACCATAATTTGTTTCTATACCCATTAAAGCAAGGAGAAGTTCTTTTTCGATATCGTACTTTTGTTCGACTGTCTCAATTAATTGTTTGTTATTTAAATAAAATTCAATACCTTTTTTTACTTTAGATTTTGAAGTTCTTTTTGAAATGTATGTCTTTGTATCCTCGTAAAATTCTGGCTGATATCTGTCATATTCAATTACCTTAGGTAAGAAATTCGTATTAGTCATTACTAAGTCGAAAGTTTTTTCTGATATTTGATAGGCAATAGCTTTATTTTTAAAATTGATTTTCCATTTTTCAAAATTTAATTTTTCATCAGCTAATAAATTAGAAAAATTTAATATTAAGATTAAAAAAAAAAATTAATTTTTTTCATAAAGATCTTTTAGATATATAACTACAGCAATCCAAATGATAATAAAACTTAGAAATTTTATTGGTGAAAAGTCCTCATTATAATAGAAAAAACCTAAAATAAACTGTAATGTAGGCGTGATATAGAAGATCATACCAGTCGGACCTAATCCAACTAATTCCACACCCCTAACGTACAAGAATAATGGAATCACTGTCATAGGTCCAGCTAATACCAAAAATAAACTTAATCCAGGATTAGATAAACCAAAATCATTGAAACCATTTTTACTAATAATATAAAATCCTATTAACGCAAATGGAAAAATGTATATGCTTTCAACAAGTAAACCAATATCTGTATCAATATTAATTTTTTTTCTAACTAGATTATAAAATGCCCAACTAAATGCCACAATTAATCCAACCCAAGGTAAACTTTTTAAGTTAAAAAAAATCAAAAATACTATTGAAAAGAAAACTAATGATATAGAAAATATTCTTTTTTTATTTAAAGTTTCTTTAAAAAAAATATAACCCAACAAAACACTAATGATAGGCATTATAAAGTATCCAAAGCTAGCATCTATTATTTGATCTGTAGCTACCGCATAAATCCATATTGACCAATTAACAAATATTAAAAAACCAGAAATAAGTAATGCAAATAAATCTTTTTTATTTGAGAGTACTTTCTTAAAGATTTTCCATTTTGAAAATAAACTTGTTGTAATGATTAGCATTATTGCAGTCCATAAACATCTATGAACAACCAATTCAATGTGGCCTATGAATGAAACATATTCAAAATATAATACACCAACAAAACCCCACCAAAATGATCCCAATGAAGTTAGTAATAAACCTTTATTAAATTCTTTTTTCATACATTTCGTCAGTAAAAATAGTTCAAAATATTAATTAGACTATTTTATAGTTGAATTAAATATTTTTAATTATAAAAGCTTTTAAACGGAGAGATGGCTGAGCGGTTGAAAGCACCGGTCTTGAAAACCGGCAAAGGGGCAACTCTTTCCTGGGTTCGAATCCCAGTCTCTCCGCCA
>MDTB01031611.1_pt1 | contig 10366 bp, 12 predicted proteins | sample 811161 | NCBI WGS metagenome assembly MDTB01 (sample SAMN05326650, study PRJNA326480) | marine metagenome | isolation source: seawater | place: Mediterranean Sea | collected 2009
AAATTTTTCATAAGATCATTAAGTTATCTAAATTTTATATATTCGCTACATTGAATTAAAATAATTTCTCTCTATATCATACTATATCGACAATCTGAAGTTCTATAGTCTAAAAGCTCCGAGTTGTAATTAATTCTTAAGTTGGTATTATTCTTGCAAACTTAATCCAAATTTTAAAGCGAAAGTAAAGAATAAAGCAATGGATATAGCATCTTTAGTAGGAATATTAGGCGCGATAGGTTTGATTGTTGTGGCTATGACTGCCGGGGGAAGCATAAATACTTTTATAGATGTCCCTTCAATTCAAATTGTTTTTGGTGGGACGATGTTTGGCGTTATGTATAGCGCTCCCTTACCAACATTTTTAGGTAGCTTTGGTGTGATGGCAAAGGCATTCCTACCCCCAGTGAAGAAACAGGATCAATTGATCGAAAGAATGGTTGAACTTGCTGGAATAGCAAGAAAAGATGGTATGATGGCTCTAGAAGGTCAAGAAGTTCCAGATAAGTTTTTTGCAAAAGGTATGCAAATGTTGGTAGACGGTGCGGATGAGGCAAAATTAACCTCTCAGCTTACTCAAGAAATCAAGGCAATGAAGGCCCGTCATGAAGTTAACCAGGGTGTTGTAGGGGCGTGGATAGATATTGCCCCTGCTATGGGCATGATTGGAACCCTAGTAGGTTTGGTGTTAATGCTAGGAAATATGGCTGATCCAAAAGCTATTGGTCCTGCTATGGCAGTTGCTTTGTTAACTACCCTCTACGGAGCATTCGTTGCCAATGTGTTATTTATGCCAATGAAAACTAAATTGGAAGGGTATACTGCTTATGAAGTCGTATATCGTGAAATGGTGGTTTTGGGTCTTAGAAATATTGCTCGAGGTGAATCACCAAGAAATATACAAGACCAAATGGTTGCTAATCTGCCTCCTAAGATGCAAGCAAAATTAGAGGCAGCTTAGTCCAATATAGGATACCAAAGTTAGTTGCTAAATCTAGCATTGAGGAAAGACTTTTATCATGGCTGACGCATCAGAAGAAGAAATTGAAGAAGAAGAAGAGGAATGTCCTAAATGCCCACCTACGGGCGCTCCTGCCTGGATGGCAACCTTCGCTGATATGGCCACATTACTTATGGCTTTCTTTGTGCTAATCTTGTCCTTTGCTGAGTTTAATGTTCCAAAATTCAAACAAATTTCTGGCTCACTTAAAAATGCTTTTGGTGTACAAAGAATAGTTCCAGTGGTTGAGCAACCAAAAGGTACCACTGTATTATCCCTTAACTTTAGTCCTTCTCCTAGCCCATCTGTCACTAAGCAAATGACTCAGCAGACTACTACCATTGAGCAACCTAAATTAGAACAGAAAGATAAAGAAAAAGACGCTGAAGGAGGCGAAATAGAGACTGCTGAGTTAGCAAAAGCTCTAAAGGATGCCATTGGAAAGGGTGAAGTAACTATTGAATCTTTGGGGGACAAAGTTTTTGTTAACTTTAATGACTCACAAGAGTCCGAAAATAAGAAAGATACAGCAGAACTTATACAAGAAACCTTGAAAGCTTTAGAAGAAGCTAGAGCTGCTTCTGGAAAAGCTGAACAAGAAGTCCTTTTTGGTGGTATAGAGCAAAAACTAGCTGAGTTGGCGGCAGCAGCCCAAAATACTGATAATAATACATCTGAGGGACAAAAAGAGGGAACAGGAGCTGGAGGTAGTGGTTCTGCTGAGGATCAAAAAGCCCAGATAGCTGAAGATAATTTGCAGGTTGCACTCAAAGAAGAGATTAGCAAGGGTTTAGTAGAGGTGGAAAGAAGAGATGGCAAAGTTTACGTTACTGTTGGGGCAGGTGGGGCTTTCCCATCAGGTTCAGCTGAGTTGACCTCAGAGGCGAGATCCATTATGGCCAAAATCGCTACCAAGGGCGTTGGTGAGAATAGCAAGATTACAGTTTCAGGACATACGGATAATGTACCTTTAAAATTTGGGTCAAATTTTAGAGATAATTGGGACTTAGCTGCTGCTCGGGCATCTAGTGTTGTTCAAGAAATGGAAAGTACAGGAGTGATTAATGCAGATCGTATGCAAGCTGTTAGTTTTGGTGAAGCCAAACCTATCAAGAGTAACGACACTTCAGAAGGCAGGTCAAAAAATAGAAGAATTGAGATCGAAATAGATTTTTAGATATGTTATCCTGGTAAGACAAACTATGGTAAGAGTTCTGTAGATATTTCTATTTTATATGTTCAATATATTAAATATCTGTTATTAGGACTTTAAGCTCAAGTCTATAAAAATATGAATAAAACGTGTTAGCCCACTAAATGAAAAACTTAAATTAGTGTTAAAAAAATTCGCTAGCCCTCCATTTGTAATATAAAGTAAAGAATTTTACTATGAAATACCCTAGAAGGTTCCAAATGCCTTCTAATAGTACGGTATCTTTCTAGATTGTACTCTTTGGAGTTAAGCTAGCTTATCCATGCTGTAAATAGCTTATAATTAATTTTTAAATCCTGAATATGATATTTAATTTAATACTTTTGCATAATACTCCTGGTAGGAGACTGTCCTTAGAGACTCAAATAAGATTAAGCAAAAAAATTATTTGATTATAACCAGAACAAATATTGCTTTCTAAGAAAGCTAGAAAAGCTTTTAACACTTAATGTTAATGTGTTGGATTAAATAATTTGTAAAGATGGAAAAGCTAGCTTTGGGAAGGTAATATTAATAAGTGGTTGGAGCATAACTTGAGACATTCCCACTTTTGCGTCGCTTAGAATTTTTCGTTTTACTGTCATCTTTTTGTATTGGTGGACCCACAAGACTCTTTACAAAATCACACTGTGGATCAAATGTACGGCATGTTTGTTGTACTGAAGCCTCATCAGTAGCTGCAATTATAGCCCACATTTGGAAATCCTGAAACATACTATAGCTTCTTCGAATAGTAATCTGACCTTGCTTAAAATATATTGCTATTAAAATACTAGATATTATAAATAACAAAATATTTACATTAAAAGTAATTAGATATACCGACATCACAGCTATAAGAGGTTCCCACATCCGATTTTGGGCCAACCATACTGGCGGCAAAACAACAGCTGTTTGTGAAAAAGTTGTGTCGTATAAATCGCATTTCTTCTGAATATTTTTTAAAATTTCAAAAGTTTTAAACTCAGATTTTTCAATAAGAGGCCTATCTGCGAATTTAGAAGAGATAATTTTTGCTTCCTCCTCAGTAGTAAATTTCAGTACCCCGCCAAGGGGTCCTCTAGTAAATATTTCGAAAAATTCTCCTGACCGGGAAATGGTTAGGAGCCATTGGCCATTATCTTCACTGGATAAAAGATCAACTAGATTATCAGAGCTTGACCTAAATTCAGCACCATCAACGGCAACTATCACATCATCCATCTTCAGTTTCAAGGCTCTTGTCCTTGACGACCTCCCATGCTCCGCTATCTTAAGATAGGGTGTCCCATCTTCGCCAAAGGTGTCTGGTCCATTAGTAGGATCCTGGCCTCCATTAATGTTAGTATTATCGGCTTCTTCAACCATGGTTTTATTCTCAATGCAAAAATACTATGGAAATTTAATGTGACTATCGCGGCTTTGAAGCTGCTTAATCATTTCATTATTCTTTTTTTCTAACATGTTTATCTGTTTTGACAGTAGAATTTGTGTATCAGCTAAACTTTGCATAGTCTTATTATCAGCAAGAGTAGTTGTAACACCTTCTAATGAATTAGTATATGCATCCTGAATACCATTAATTAAGGCCTCTATTTGTGCTAATTGTCCGTTCATTTGGGAGATTAGGGTTTCTGATACTGTGCTAGATAGCTGACCACTAAAATTAGATATCTCGCCTGATAAGTTTTCATTTGCCTCTATTACTTGGGACTGCATAGTTGTAGTTGTTGTTTTGAAATCATCCCGCATGACTTCGATTTTATTCAATACTCGTTTATTTTGATCTTGAATCAATGCTTGATTGTCCATAGCCACTTTTAAATTATTAGTAGTCTCTTTTACAGCATCAACATTTTCAGCAAATATGACAAGAGCCTCTCGATTTGTTGTTGTCATAACTGATAAATCAGACATAGATCTAAAATAAATGACTGAAGAAAAGCCAATTGCTACTACTGATGCTAAAATTGAGCTCCCGAATATTATAGTTGTATAGCGGTGGATTTCTTTCACTTTTGCCTCCAGCTTCTTATGTTCTCTTTTTACCTTATTATACTCTGAAGTAATGTCTGTAGCTGCATCGGCAGCATCTAGAGCGATTTTTATGCTTTCTTCAATTGTATCTAACTCTGCGCTCATGCTAGCCTCCCAACACGTTTGCTATGTTTCTTCGTTTTTAAAAGTAAATTCTTTTGCTTAAAATAAGCACATTTCATGCCAGTTGTTGAAAAAACTATCTGGCTTGGTAGGTTAATAGATTTGAAACCAAAATTAGAACACCCCCAAGGTTTGAATTTGTCATGAGTTATGAAAAAGTGCTGACAATTTCGGCATAGGGAAGTATTTGGTATCTTTTTCATCGTCTTCTCTTATTCAGTTCATCAAAGAATCTAGCTATGGGATAACGTAAAGCACCAAGGAAACATAGAAGTGATGATGTAAAAAGTAATATTGACCTTATATAATTATCTGCATCCCAATTCTCAAAACCCTTCAAACTAGCATAAAATCCTACTCCAAAGAATGACATTGTACTAATCCAATCTCCGTAGCTTTTGTGGTGTCTGCGTGCCATAGACTATTCAGCTCCTTTTATAATTTGTCCATTTTCATTAAATCTCATATCCTCAGGTAGGTCTATAACTGGTTCTTCTACTGTCTCACCCTTATCTATCCTGTATATGTAAGCTAATGCAACGGCCACCGCGTTATAAAGTCGATCCGAAATTTCTTGTCCTATATTAGAAGTGAAAAATAAAGCACGAGCCAATAAGGGACTCCGATAAACTGTTATATGGTTTTCTTTACCAGCTTCAATAATATCATGTGCTACTTTCCCTCTACCCATAGCTATAACCTCTGGTGCTCCAGGCTCTCCAACAATATATCTGAGAGCAACGGCAAAGTGTGTTGGATTAGTAATTATTGCGGTAGCATTTGATACGTTTTCTACTGACTTTCTTTGTTCTGAAGCTGCCATGCTTGCCTGTATTTGTTTTTGTCTAATTTTTTGTTTTACTTCTGGTGACCCTTCTGTTTGTTTGTACTCATCCTTCTGTTCTTGCCTTGACATTTTAAGTGAATCCATATGCTGATGCCTTTGCCAAAAATAATCTAAAGCAGCTATAGTGGCTAATGCTATTAAACTTGCAATAAGTAATAGAGGAATGATTTCTTGTAACTGGCTAAGTGCAGAACTTAAGCTACCACCAGACATTTGAAGGATTTGTGGCATATATAGATAGATTATGTAAGAAGAGGCTCCCATCAGAAGACTAACTTTTAAAACTGCCTTTCCTAATTCTACTAAAGATTTTACAGATATAATATTTTTCATACCTTTGATGGGATTCAACTTACTTCCTTTAAAAGACATTGCTTTTGGAGCAAAATTTATCCCACCAACTGCAAGCTGAGTCCCAATTGTGGCAAGAAATATTGGTGTGCCTGCCAGCAAGCTCATTTTTAAAAAAAACCAAAGTGCATATTGTGTTTTAATGGCCGGTAAATCATTTAAATGCCCATCGCCCTCAAAAACAAAAAGATCTGCCCACTCAAATAAAAAATGTCTTGCTACCAAAAAGAATGCAAGCATTGTTACCAATGCCATGGAAATATTTGTAAATACAAACATTTCCTTAGAGCTTAATACCTTACCATCCTCACGGGCTTTTTCTATTTTCCGTTGGGAGGGTTCCTCGGTTTTTTCTTGGCCATCTTCACCTTCTTCAGCCATTATCTAGCCCCCAGATCATATCTTGCATAGATCGGATAGAAGCGTCTACTAAATCGGACATTGCAAATCCTATTGTCGAAGCTGAGAAATATAAAAAAATGAAGGTTCCAAGAAGGGTTATTGGAAATCCAAACGAAAAAAGATTAAGAGTGGGGGCAGATCTTGTCATTATGCCAATTGAAAGATTTACCATTAAAAGGATTATTGAAACGGGGAGCATAATCACTGTAGCAGCTAAAAACATCGAACCTGCTGCCCCAACGCCCGATTTGATCATAATCCCTAAAGTTGGCATTGAATCGATAGGTACAAATTCGTAACTATCTAACAAAGTACGTATAACGATAAGGTGGCCATCTATAGCCAAAAATATTACTAATAGGAATAGCATAAAAATTTGACTGATTACTGGGGTAGAAGATCCTGTGTTGGGGTCAAGTTGAGCTGCAAAGGCTAAACCAGAGGTACTAGCAATTTTTTCACCGGCTAAGGAAGCAGCTGAGAACCAAATTGTTAAAACAAGGCCAGCGCTCAGACCAAGGGCTATTTCCTTAAATATCAGAATGACACCAAGGACAGAGGTCATCTTTTGGACATCAAGCAATGAACTCTGATCTTGGAAAACAGTAAGAGTGAGAACCATTCCGAACAATATTCGTACTGGCAGTAATACGTATCCAGCGCCGAATATAGGTGAGGAGATTAAAAAAGCACTAATTCTGACACTGCAAAAAAAGAATAATAGTATTTTATCTATCACAATTGATAGTTCTAACCCTGGTAAAGAACCAATGTTTGGTTGAGAAATATCTAACATTTAGCTATAGCCTAATCCAGCCACTCTATCAAAAATGAAAGTGAAATAGTCGGTTAAACTGATAAGCATGAAGTTAGATATAAGGGCAAATGTTAAAACTACTATAACAAGTTTTGGCACAAAACTGAGGGTCATTTCATTTATTGTCGTTGCAGCTTGTATAATTCCAATTATCAAACCAACGGCCAGTGCTACTGCTAATAGTGGCCCAGCAGTTAGGATGATTTGATAAAAAGCTAGCCTTAAAAGTTCAACGTTTGAGTCAAAATCCATATCTCTTCCTAACTAGCCGAATAAGTTGCTACGAGAGATCCAACTGTCATGGCCCAGCCATCTACCAGGACAAATAATAAAAGTTTAAAAGGAAGTGAAACTAGCATTGGACTTAGCATCATCATTCCAAGTGCCATCAAAGTTGAAGCAATAACCATATCAATAACTAAAAATGGTAAGAATAGAAGGAACCCTATCTGAAAAGCAGTCTTCAATTCTGATGTAATAAAGGCTGGTAAAAGGACTGGTAACGGAACATCAGAATTATTTTCGTAGTTAGTGTCTCCGTTCATATCAGCAAACATTTGCAAATCATTCTTCCTTGTATTGTAAACTAAAAAATCCTTAGCCACGTTGCTGGCCTTATCTAAAGCTTTTTCTGCAGGTAACGAGCCATCCAAGTAGGGATCAAGTGCCGTTGAATTGATCTTTGAAAGAGTTGGTGACATTATAAAAAGTGTTAAAAATAATGCGATTGCTACTAAAACTTGGTTTGGGGGCGTTTGTTGGGTCCCCATAGCTTGGCGTAAGATTGATAGTACAATTATAATCCTAGTGAAGGATGTCATTCCTAGTATTAAAGAAGGAAGAACTGTGATGCTGGTCATTAGCGCTAGTATTTGTAAAGATAATGAATAAGTAGTTTCCCCGTCTGCGCTATCAGAAACGTTAATGGCGGGTAATCCTAGGCCAAAGCTTTCAAAGAGGGTTTCAGCTTGAATAGGGGTTAGTATTATCAAGTATAATATTAGAGTATTTATGCCGATAATTATTCTGGTACTAATTTTCATTTCTTATAACTCACTGCTGGATTCATTTCTCTAGCCATTTTGATAGCCTTACTCAATTGATGACCTTTGGGATTATCTATGAGTGTATTTGGAGTTGGGGAGGAAACAGGCATCTGTATATTCTGCTTCATAGGGTTGTTAATATGCTGTGGTCCTCTATTCAAATCTTCTCGATTAGGTAAGGAAACTGCGACCTTAGGAGATTGGGGTAATGGTATTAATGAGGTTTTTTTACCCTTATTTGAAATAATAAGAAACTGGTTAGAATCTATGGCTACTATACGAATTTTCTCTGAAGTACTTAATGATTTCTCTTCTATTACCTGAATTCTACTATTAGTTTTCCAGTTACCTGTTATTCGATTTTTGTTCTTAGTCACAAAAATTTTTAGCGCAAAAAGGCCAGATAAAAAAATTGCAACTGTTATAATTTGAATAGGACTTATACCCTGGACTTCCATTTCTCACCTCTTTCTGGATAGAGAAAGGCAAAAAGTGTGCCAAATGCGTAAAACCTATTATATCTTGATTCTATTATTATCTTCTGGTTTTAAAGCATAAGCTATGTCAAAGAAATGACGCTTTACTTAGATACTTTCCATTCGTTTTTCGGGATCAACTATTTCAGTAAAGCGAACCCCAAACCTCTCACCAACCATCACTACCTCACCTTTGGCTATCATGGTACCATTGGCCAGAATATCGAGAGGATCACCGGCTAAGCGGTCTAATTCAACAACTGAACCTTCACCTAATCTTAATAGGTCCCTAATTTTTATTTCTGCTCCACCAACTTCAACAGTGAGCGCTACGTCAATACTTTCGAGAACTTTCAGGTTTTCAGTTCCACCGGTCTGAGCATTAGGTTGGTCCTCCGGTGGACTTGATGCTTCTGTCTGTGTTGGTTCATCTGAATTTTCTTCGGCCATTTTGGTCCCTTTCTATTTTTGGGTATTGCCTATGATGTTAAACGCTTATTCAAGTTAATTGCTGATTGACCAGATACCTCTCCCATCTCCCCTAAGAAAATAGGTTTGTCTGCTACTCTCAATTCAACCCCTTCACCAATTTGTATTGGTATTACCTCACCTGGTTTTACGTTAATTAGCTTACTCATTGATACTACTGGCTTACTCAGACGGGCACTAAGTTTCAAGGGGATCTCTAATACTGCTCGCTCAAGCCTTTTTCTCCATGAAATATCATCTTCCACCACATCAGACTGCACTTTGGAACGCAATAAAGATGCTATTGGTTTAAGGGTCTGCAATGGATATATGAGATCAAAATTAGCTGCATCCATTCCAGGTAATTGAACGACAAAAGAACAGATAATTACAAGCTCAGATCCATCAACAAAGGAAACAAATTGTGGGTTAACTTCTCTACCTTGAACGCTTAGATTGATTGACATTAAATCCTTCCAAGCAGCTTCTAACATTCGGTTAAGCCCTTCTGAAATAATTTCTATCAATCTATCTTCAGTGGAGGTAAATTCTGTCTTTTTACTTTTATCTGGGCCGAGCTGCCCCCCATAAAAAGAATTGGTGAGAATTGATATAAATGTAGGATCCATGACTAGCATCATGTTACCTCTTAGTTCTTCAATTCTACTTGCGCTTAGACTCATAAAGCTCTCAATTCCTGAAGTATATTCATCAAACGTTTTAACTTCAGGAGGAAATGATGAAATTCTTGGCTGAATTCTTAGCATGGGTAAAAAAACAGCTCTTGATAAACGTGCAAACCGCTCATTAATCATTCTAAGTGCATAGTAATCGCCGAGAAGTGTTAGGTCATCTGAACCAAACTTGAAGGGCCTTACATTCTCAGCACTAGACACATCAGAACTACCAGCAGAATCTCCGTCCGTTTGCAAACCTTCGATAAGAGCGTCAACCTCATCACTAGATAATTTTCTTGATGATACCAACGATTAAACCTCTCTATTGTAACATGAAAGAGGTAAAATGGACTGACTCGACACCACCAAAATCTTCTAATTCTGTAAGCTTTTTGTTTATTGCTTCAGCTATAGCTGCTGACAAAGCATCTCGCCCTGCTTTTCCCTGTATTTCTTCCTCAGAAAATTCACTCATCATACCTAGTATTTCTGATCTCAATGATAATTGGTGCATTTCAACGTTAGCCATTACTGTATCGTCATATTGGGTCGATACTCCTATACCAACTTGCAAGAACTTTGTCGAATTTCTTAAATTTGTCGTAAAAGTTCCAGAAAACTCGTAATAAGTAGTTACAAAGTTCTCTACTTCTGGTGCTATCTTTTTATCTGGATCAGACTCAGCGGCTTCTGCAGCAGCCTTCTCGTCTTCCGCCTCTTTCATCTTTCTTTCAATGATCTCTTCGATTTCCTCAGAAGGATCTGCAGCTTTACTCCCAAAAAGAAAAAAGCCAACACCGAGACCTATTCCTAGCAACAAAATACCACCACCAATGAACATTAGTAATTTAAGTAAACCACCTTTTTTCTTTTCTTCTGTATTTTCGTCCGCCATAGTAGATTCCTTTACGCTATGAGATTGATGGTCTC
>MDTB01074430.1_pt1 | contig 10366 bp, 8 predicted proteins | sample 811161 | NCBI WGS metagenome assembly MDTB01 (sample SAMN05326650, study PRJNA326480) | marine metagenome | isolation source: seawater | place: Mediterranean Sea | collected 2009
GAGAATTTAGTAATTCAATTCTATCAATAGAAATTTTATTGTTGTTATCAAGAGGAATCACATTTTCATAATCAGGATACTTTTCATCTATAAGTCTACAAGTTATTTTAATATTTTCAATACTAAAAAAAGCATTTGAAGCATTAAATGATAATTTAATATCAGAGGATTTTTCATTTAATAAAGAAGTTCTTATTAAATTCATTGATTTCTTTGGTAAAATCATCATATGATTTAATTCATCCCCCTTAATATCCGTTCTATTATATTTTACTAATCTATGTCCATCTGTTGAAACAAATGTACAAGAGTCCTTTGATAAAATAAAATATATACCGGTCATAGCAGGTCTTAACTCATCATTACTTGTAGCAAAAATTGTGTAATTAATAGCATTAATTAAATTTTTTGAATTTATATCTGTAGAATATCCATCGGAGATTTCAGGTATCTTTGGAAAATCAGTAGCATTCTCACCAACTAATTTGTATCTGCCATTATCAGAATTAATTTCAATATTGTATGATTCTTTATCTATAGAAAATGTAACGGGTTGTTCAGGAAGATTTTTTAGAGTTTCAATTAAGGTTTTAGAAGGAATTGCTATACTTCCATCTTCTTTTGATTCAACTTGAACTTCAACCATAATTGTAGTTTGCAAATCAGAAGCGGTAATCAATAAATTACCATTATTTATTTCAAATAATATGTTTTCAAGTATTGGAACAACAGGATTAGATGTTATGATTCCACTAACAACAGAAAGATGTTTTAAAAGATAAGAAGAAGAAACTATAAATTTCATAAAATAAGATTTAACTGATTTAGTAAATTAAAAAATAAATTTTATAATCTGAAGAAATAATTAAAACTAGTTTATAAAGTTATATTTATTTTTTCTGTAAAAATATCTTAATGTAAAAATAATAAGACAAAATATTATTGGAAGCAGTAAATTTAAATATTGGAATGATAATTTATATCTATCTACTTTATTTTTGTCTAATCGATAATAATTTAAATCTTTCATTTTAGAATCAATTAAATTACTATCTTCAAGTAAATAGAAAATAATATTTTGAATTAACTCTATGTTAGCATATTTTTTTTTTTGATAGAGATCATTTCCTAATTCAATAGGATTATTTTTAACGATATCATTTCTAATTATGTCTCCATCAGAAATTACTACAATTTTAGTTTCTAAACTATTAGAAATAAAATTCTTATTTTTTATTTTAAAATCAAATAAACGATTATTAAAATAAGAAGAAAATTCACCCTCTAGCAAAATACCAATTACTTTAGATTTATCATTAAAATCTAATTGATTTAAATCTTTTGCTAAATCATCTAATCTTATAACTACAGGATAATTATCAATAAATGAAAAATTAGAAGTATATAAAAGAGGGGTTTTTTTTATTAAATTATCATTATTTACTGTATCAATACTTGAAACAAATTTAGTAATTATAGATCCTAAATTTTTTACTGTTGAATGATTACCAAAATTTGATATTTCAGGAAAAAAAGGAAAAGGAAGTGGTACAATATTAGGATTATTCCCAAAACTACCTATTACAACTGGAAATAATGCTGAATTAAAATCTTTTATATAGTTTTTATTTATCCTAACTCCATATTTATATAATAAATCATCTAATTTATGATCATATTCATAAGCTAAATTTTCATAAATAGATGAATCATTAAGATTTACACCTAAAGCATCAAGTAAAAACAGAATTCTTCCTCCACTCATCAAAAATTGATCTAAAAAATATTTGTCTTTCATTGAAAATGATAATTTTGGTTTTGCAACAATTAACAAATTAAAATCATCAATTCTATCAAATGAGTTTTCAATATTAATAATTTCAAAATGATACTTTTTTTCTAAAAAAGATCTTATACTATTAATTTCTAAATTATCTAGTTCATCATGACCTGTAATAAATCCTATTTTTTTACTAACTGACTGAGAAAGAAAAAATAAACTAGAAACAATTTCAAATTCTAAATTTTCAATCGATTGATTTATAATTTCAGATGGTGAAAAATTTTTATTTCCTGTTAATAATAAGATAGATTCTTCTTTATCACCACTAGTAATTAAAATGCCTGGAAATATTCGCTTAATTATTCTTCCCTTCTCCGTGTTATATACTAAATCTGTAGGATTAATGTTATTTGATATTAGTTTATCAATATATAGATTTTTTTCTTGATCATTAAAATTATCTAAATCAACAAATTGATAATAGATATTTTCTTTATTGTATTCTTTAATATCAATCATAATTCTACTTATTTCTGATTTTAAATATTTCATTCCAGGAGGAAGTTCACCAGATAAAAAAATTTCAAAATTTACTGGAGTATTTATACTTTTAATTATTTCAATACTGGATGTTGAAAGTGTATATCTTTTATCACTAGTAAGATCAAACCTTGTATTCTTATAACTAAAAAAAATATATAAAATAATAATAAAGAATATAGTTGATAAACTAAGAAATTTATTTGAATCAGTAAGCATTATTGATATGAGTTTTCTTTTCATTTTAAACTCAGCTTTAGATTAATTAAAGAAAAATAAAAAAAACTTAGCATTACAATAATAAAATATATAAAGCTGTTTATTTGAAATATACCTCTAGTGAAATTTGAATAATGATATGAAAATGTAAAATGATCAATAAATGAATCAACTAAGTTTATTGAATCATAATAATTAATCATATCAATTCCTTCATATAATAAATAAAAAATGAAACAAGAAGAAAGAAAAGAAATTATTTGATTTTGAAATAGTGAAGAAAAAAATATTCCGATTGAATTCATAGCTCCCACTAATAGAACTAAACCAATATATGAGTTTATAATAATTATATGATCAATATTACCTAATGGATTTGATAAATTATAAATCGTAATCCAATAAGGAAAGGTTAAAAAAATCAATAAGATTGATAAAAACCAAGAAGATAAAAATTTACCTAAAATAATATCTTTATTTGAAACTGGTTGTGATAATAATATTTCAAAAGTTCCAAGATTTCTTTCTTCTGAAATAATTTTCATAGTTATTGAAGAAATAAATAAAATAAAAATATATGGAACAATATCAAAAAATATATCTAATGATGATATGCCATATTGAAAAATATTAGATGATGGAAATACCCAAATAAAAAGCCAGTTTATTAAAAAAAAAATAGAAAAAATTATAATACCATATAAGGAGTCAAAAAATACATTTATTTCTTTTTTAAATATTGTAAACATTAATTTGGTATTATCTTATTAAAAATTTTATCTAATGAAATATTGTTATACCTGTTTTTTAGTTCTTTAATATTAGATTTAAGAACTATATTACCCTTGTCCAAAAAAATTACCTTATTGCATATCTCATTTATTTCATTCAATAAATGAGAGGAAAAAATAACTATTTTATTCTTAGCTAAATTTTTTATTAACTCACGTATTTCTAATATTTGCGAAGGATCCAAGCCAGTAGTTGGCTCATCTAAAATTAATATATCTGGATCATGAATAAATGCTGAAGCAATACCTACCCTTTGCCTATATCCTTTACTCAAATTTTTAATTTTTTCATTTTGAAAATTTTTTAATCCACACAATTCAATTACTACTTTTTTTCTTCTCTGTAAACTATCTTTAAATAAGCCATTTAAATTACCAATAAAATTTAAATACTCAGTAATATAAAAATCCATATATAAAGGATTATTTTCAGATAAGTAACCAACTTGTTTTTTAGATTTAGCATCCATTTTTTTTATACTTTTTTTATTAATCAAAACATCTCCACCAAAATCAATTAGCGAACTTAAAATTTTTAAAACGGTTGATTTACCAGCACCATTTTTACCAATTAATCCTAAAATATTTCCTTTATTTAATTCAAAAGAAACATTATTTAAAACTTTCTTTGACCTATAAATTTTGCTAATAGAATTTACTTTTAAATTTAAAGACATAAATATTAATAGAATTACTTAATTATAATATAACTAATCTTCATCAGAACTTTCTGTATCACTTTCGATTTCTAAAGTTTCAGTGTTTTCAGAAATATTATCAATATTATCATCAATTAGATTAACTTTTTTTCTTTTAAATGCAGGTATCAATTTATTTTCAGATTCTTTTAATTCATTATGCATTTTATTTGGAGAATCATATTTTTTTATTCTTTCTTCTCTTTCATCTTTATATTTCTCATATATATTATCAGAAGAATCATCATCAATTAATTCCTCTTGATAATTTAAAGATTTATCATTAGTATTTTCTACCTCCATTTTTTCATATTCATCTATTTCATTATAATCATCTTCAATACCAAAAATAATTTTTTGATCCTCATTTTGAACAGAATAATTTTTTGATGATGGTTTTTCAAAAGAATAGGATTTCACTTCACTATTTTGAATCTTTTTATCAAATATATTAATTTGACTATCAATTACTTTTTCATCATCAATTATATCATCATTTTTAGAATTTTTGTTTAAATTATTAAAACCTGAAGCAATTACAGTTACTTTAATTTTATTTCCCAAAGATTGATCAATGCTTGTCCCAAAAATAATTTTTGCGTCATTTCCAACTGAATTTTCAATATATTCCGTAATATTTTTCAATTCATTCATGTTGATTTCATCTTCTTCTCCAGATACAATATTTAAAAGTATTTTTTTTGCACCATATATTTCATGATTATTCAATAGAGGAGAATTAATTGCCAATTCTGCTGCTCGATTAGCCCTATTTTCTCCTGAAGCTGTAGCTGAACCTATTACAGCAGCCCCTGCATTTCTCATTACGGTATTAACATCTTCAAAATCTACATTAATATTTCCTGTCGAAGTAATTATTTCAGCAATGCTTCGAGCAGCTGTACTCAATACATCATCTGCTTTTGAAAAAGCATCTCTTTGAGTAAGATTACCATATATTTCTGATAATTTCTCATTCATAATAACTATTACACTATCACAATCTTCTTTCAAAAACTTAATACCTTCATTAGCAACATCCATTTTTTCTTTTCCTTCAAAAAGAAAAGGAATAGTAACAATACCAATTGTTAGAATATCTAATTCTTTAGCTAATTTTGCAATGATTGGTGCGGCTCCAGTACCAGTTCCTCCTCCCATACCTGCTGTTATGAATAGCATTTTTGTATCATTTTTTAAAATTTCTCTAATTTCATGGCTACTTTCACGGGCAGCGTTTTTACCTTTTTCTGGATCAGCTCCGGCTCCTAAGCCTTCAGTTAAATTAATTCCTATTTGAAGTTTGTTTTTAACACTACTTGAATGAAGAGCTTGAATATCTGTATTACAAACTATGAATTCTACATCTTTAATTCCTAGAGAATGCATATAGTTAACTGCATTACTTCCTCCTCCACCTATTCCTATTACCTTTATTATAGATCTATGATGAGAAGGCAAGTCAAAAGTGTACATATTAAAATAATTTATTTTTTAAATTCATCTAAATCAGCATCCGTAAAAAAAGATTTAAATTTATCACTAAATTCCTTTATAACATCTCTTGAATTAGATCTAGTTAGATTTTTACTATTATTTATTCTGCTAGTTTTATAACCAGATATTAACAAACCGACTAAAGTTGAATATTTAGGTGATTTTAAATTAAATTCTGAAGTAGATAGCTGTGAATCTGGAAATCCAATTCTTGGGATCATCCCAGTCATATACTTTACTAACTGTTTCAAACTTAATAATTGAGAACCACCACCAGTTAAAACAATACCTCCTGATAATTTACCATTATACCCACTCAATATTATTTCTTTATGAATATCTTGAATAATCTCTTCCATTCTTGCTTCTATTATCTTACAAAGATTATATGTGGATATTAATCTATCTTCTCTTTGTCCAATTCCTGGAATTTTTACATGTTCATTTTTTGAGGCATGACTTGCAATTGCCCTACCAAACTTTATCTTAAGAATTTCAGCTTGCTTAGTTAAAACTTGTAAACCATCTTTAATATCTTGAGTAATAATCTCACCTCCATATGGTATAATTGCTGTATGTCTCATAACATTTTCATGGAATATTGCAATATCAGTTGTCCCGCCACCAATATCTACTAAACAAACTCCCGACTCTAATTCTCCCTTTGTCAAAATTGCTAATGAAGAAGCCTGAGGCTCTAAAACTAATAATTCTCTAAAGATATTAGCTTTTTCAACACAAGATATAATATTTTTTATATCAGTTTTTCGAGCTGTCACAATATGAAAATCTGCTTCCAACTTTTTTCCTGGGGTACCTATTGGTTCCATTGTCATGATCTCTTCATCAACTAAATAATTTTGAGCTGTAACAGCTATAATTTCATCACCAGGAGGAATTATGGTATTTTTTGCTTCATACAATAACTTCATTAAATGCTCTGAATTTATTTCGTTATCTTCTTTATTATTTATATAAATAGAATTATGTCCCGTAAAACTTTTAATATGTTTACCAGCAATTCCAACATTTGCTTTTTTAATTTCAACATTTGAATCTTTTGATGCTTCCTTAACTACTTGACTAATTTGCTCAGTTGCCTTCTGAATATTTTGAACCATACCTACAGCAACTCCAATTGATCTTGTTTCAGCAAAAGCAATGATTTTAATATTTCCATGATCATCTTTTTTGCCAACAGCAATACATATTTTTGTTGTACCAATATCAAGACCTACAATATATTCATCTCTCATACATTATTATTTTTGTTACAAACAATTTGATTCTTGTATTTTAAGTTTACGGATTCATAATAATTCCACCCCTTAGTTGGAAGAATATTTTTATAAAATAACTCTAATTTTTTAAATTTAATATCCATATTATCAGAATTTCCAAAATAAATTTTTTGTTTTGTAATTTGAGGAATCATAATTATTTCACCATCTTCATTTACATTTAATTGTGAAATTTGTTTTTTATAAAAATCATTATTGTTAATATAATTTATAAGTTTAAAAATTTTATTCCCGTTTTGAAAAAAATTAATATTTTTTTCATCAGTATATTTATGATTTTTAAAAAAAATTAATAAAACTCTTTCAGAATATTTATTAGAAACTGGAAAAATGTCCCCAACATTATCAATGTAATAATCATCCCCTTTATTATTAATCAATCTTGCATAAGGTTTAAATTGATTAACATTAATATTTATAACATTATTTAAATTATTATATATTTCTATTTCTTTTATAAATTTATTTGATTTTATTTTTTTTTCAAGATTATTTAAATCAATAATTGAAGAATCAATAATTATATCTTTAGTTAAATCAAAAATATCCTGTTTATTTAAAAAACTATTTTCACTCGTAACATTAAAAATTAAATTATTTTCTTTTTTATTAATAAATGAAATAAATATTAATCCAAATATTAATATTAAAAAAAATAAATTTTTTATTTTCAAAATTAAGTTTCTCATATTATGATTTTATCAAATAATTTATCAACAATTTTTTTTGTTGCATTGGGTTTTGAAAGTAACGAAATATTTTTTTTTAGTTTACTCATTTTATTTTTATCGTTCAATAATTGAAAAGATTTTTTAATTAAATCTTTTCTTGCATTTTGATCTTTAACTACTTCACAAGCACCTGTAGATTTTAAATATAAAGCGTTTTTTGTTTGATGATCTTCTACAACATTAGGAGAAGGAACTAATACTACTGGTTTACCTACCACACATAATTCTGAAATTGCTAAAGCCCCTGCTCTTGATATTATAATATCAGAAGAAGCATAAGCATAATTCATTTCCTTTATAAATGGTATAAAAATAATATTTGAAGGAATATGATCTTTTTTTAATAAAATTTCATCGTAATAGTTCTTACCAGTTTGCCATAAAATTTGAAAGGAACTATTTTTAATTATTGATAAATTATTCATTACACTATCATTAATAGTTTTTGACCCAAGACTTCCACCCATTAATAATAAGGTTTTTTTATTATTTTTAAGTCCAAAAAATTTAATTGCATCTGATTTTAATTTACTAATATTCAATAAATTAGATCTAACTGGATTTCCAAAATAATATAATTTTTTTGAAAAAAATCTTTCTAAATTTTTAAATGCAACAAATACTAAATCTACTTTTTTGCCAAGATATCTATTAGTTATTCCAGGATAAGAGTTTTGCTCTTGAATTGCCGAATTTGTTCCTAATAATATTGATGCTATCAAAGAAGGACCACTTGTATATCCTCCAAAACCAATGACTATATCTGGTTTAAATGAATTAATTATAAATATTGATCTAATAATAGAATAAACTAGTTTAATTGGTAAAAGAAAGTTTTTTAAAACAAAGGGAATTCCAAAAAAAATAATATTTTTCCATAAACTAGTTCTTTTAATTCCACTAATCCATAACCCTATTATTTCGAAATTATGATTTGGTATTATTTTCATTTCCATTCTATCATTTGAACCTATAAAAAGTATTTCATTCATTTTATTTCGTCTTTTTATTTCATTAGCAACCGCAATAGCTGGATAAATATGTCCTCCTGTACCTCCACAAGAAATTATTACTTTTATTTTTTCTTTAAATGATTTTGTCATAAACCAAATTATTGTTGTTTTCATCTTCATTATATCTACTTACGCTTAATATAATTCCTAATGTAATTCCCGTAAAAAGTTGAGATGTTCCGCCCATACTTACAAGTGGCAATGTTAATCCTGTAACTGGCAAAAGGCCAACTACTACACACATATTAATTATAGCTTGAATTACTAAAGCAAAACTTAACCCAGCACTTAAAAGTCCACCAAACGCTCTTTCACTCTTCATCAATGTAACTAAACCTCTATATAAAAGAAATAAGTATAAAATAAGAACAAATAAGCCAGTAAGTAAACCATATTCTTCTATGATAATTGCATAAATAAAATCTGAATATGATTGAGGTAAAAAATTCTTTTGATTACTTTTTCCAGGACCTTTTCCAAATAATCCACCAGTTGAGACAGCAATGTATGCTTGTTTAAGCTGAAAAGGAATTTCTTTTTTTTCAATAAAATTTTCAAATCTACTTATTACAGTCTGACCTCTTTGACCTATAAACATTGCAATAGAACCTGCAAAAATAAAACTTATAAGTAATACAGATAAATATTTTATTGGTACTCTTGAAATAAAAAGCAAAATAATACATGTTACAAATAATAAAACTGAACTTGAAAAATTTGTTAGTGCAATCAATAAACATATTATAGAAATCCAAATTAAAGGAAAAATAAGTGTCTCTTTAATATTTTGAATATTCATTTGATGTTTAGATAAATAACTAGATAAATAAACAATTAAAGAAAGTTTAGCTAAATCTGATGGCTGAAAAGCTTGATTTAAAATTGGAATATTTATCCATCTAGATGCATCATTTATATTTAAACCAAATTTCCAAGTGAATAATAATAAAGGTATACATGCATACAAACAAATTTTAGATATTTGGGAAAAATATTTATAGTCAATTTTATGAGTAAACCACATTGCAACAAAACTCAGTAGTATTAAAAAAAAATGCTTAAAAAGATAATATTCAGTATTCCCTTGCATTTTTTGATATGCTAAAGAACCAGTTGCACTATAAACCACCAAAAGACTTAAAATTGATAACGATAAAGCTATAAACCAAATCCATCTATCTCCTTTAATATTTTCCAGTATCCATCTATAAATCATTTATCTTAGTTTTAATGTGGTTAAAGTTAAAATCGCTAGTAAAATACCAATCATCCAAAATCTTGATACAATTTTTGTTTCATGAATTCCTTTTAATTGATAATGATGATGTAGAGGAGCCATAAGAAAAATCCTCTTTCCTTTTCCAAATTTTCTTTTTGTATACTTGAAATACGTTACTTGAATTATTACTGATAAACTTTCAATAAAAAATACTCCGCATAGAATTGGAATTAATAATTCCTTTTTTATAATTATAGATAATACAGCAATTATAGCTCCAATTGATAAACTACCTGTATCTCCCATGAATACCTGAGCAGGATAAGAATTATACCAAATAAACCCAATACAAGCACCAACAAAAGCAAAACAAAAAATAACTATTTCACCTATATTAGGAATGTAAAGAATATTTAAATAATTTGAAAAAATAATATTTCCAGAAAGATAGGAAAATATGGCCAATGTGATTCCAATAATTGCAGAACTTCCAGCAGCCAAACCATCAAGACCATCAGTTAAATTAGATCCATTTGAAACTGCAGTAATTATAAAAATTACTACTACTATATAA
>MDTB01205823.1_pt1 | contig 10365 bp, 12 predicted proteins | sample 811161 | NCBI WGS metagenome assembly MDTB01 (sample SAMN05326650, study PRJNA326480) | marine metagenome | isolation source: seawater | place: Mediterranean Sea | collected 2009
GGAGAAGCTAAATAAATTTTAAGTTCTTTTTTCATTTTTTTCTAAAAGATATTCTAACAATATATGCGGAAAAGTAAGTGACGCCAAACCAATAAAAATCACCTTATAAATAGCCTCATCAAGCTTATAAAAATTATTTAGAAAATATATTGTGATTAAAAACATTACTCCAGTAGCACAAGTTAAAGGAATTGCTCTATTTATAAATTTTTTAATTCCTGATTTGAAAGATTTATCTAATTCAAAAATTAAGGTAATAGAGTGTCTTATTGAGTGAAGAAAACAAAAATAAATTGTAAAAGCTAAAATTGGCGTAAGGAAAAAATTTAATATAATTAAAGACAAAAAATCCATAATCATAATTCCTTTTAAACTAATACTTTTGTTACTTGAAATGTATAAAGATGATAATAAACTTAAACATAATAAGATTATTAAAAATTGATTACTAAAAATTTCAAACTCAAAAACGTTAAAGTTTAAAATTCGGAATATTTCATTTGTTTCATTTCTTTGTAATAATAAAGGAACTAAGATTACAGCTGATCCTTTTAAAAAAAATAAGATTTCAGTTATCAAATATTTTCTTTTTAAGGAAAACACAGTATCTTCTTTACCAAAGTGATAAGCTGCAACAATCAGAAATAAAAATAAAATTATATTAGGAAATACTATCCAAAACATTATTATCAAAAGAGAGATAATTATGTATGCAAAATAAAAAGAAAAAGTTGACTCGTAACCAAATAATTTTAAGAGTTTTTTTCCTTTGATATTATCTAACGCCCCATGAGAAATTCCAAGAATTAATATTAAAAATAAACAAAATATTATTGGCTCAAAATTTATCATTAGATACAAAGGGCCTATTAGAATACTCAAAGTGAAAAATATAACAGAGTGTTTAAAACTTATTGTTTTCATTAATTAAATAATGCCTTTATGAAAATTAATTTTGGCATTTTGCTTATAATTTTAATATCTTCGAAAATATTACTTTTGTTAGATAAAAATTTAATAACAGTGTTCGAAGAAGTTTTAAACATATCTGAGAATATTTTTGGCATTTTTTCTGGATATTTTTTTAAAACTCTTAAGAATACTTTATCTAAGAACTGATATTTTTTTCCAAGATTAAAAGTTTGCATTCTTTCAATTTTATCAATATTTTTAACAATATACTTACTATGTTCTTGAATATTTAAAAAAGTATATCCTGTACTTAATCTAGTCATTCCACCAGCAGCACCAATATTGACAATTTTACTATCCTTTTTAAAAGAAGAGTAAAATAGGGGAATAGCCCCTTTTTCGGTAAAAGTAATTTTATAATTTTTTATACCTAAATTATTTTTAATGTAATTTTTTAATTGTAAATCATAATCTTTAAGATCCTGGCTCTTTAAATCTGATAACCATGTTGTTTCAATCAAAGCTACATTTTTACTTAGGGGTAGTGTGTAAAAAAAATGCACACTATTTCTTTGGTCACAGTTGAAGTCCATTAAATTTAATATTTCGTCATCAAAAACATTTTTTGGTGTTTCGATTTCGATGCCTTGAAAATGTTGCCATAATTTTGATTTATCTAATTCGACCTTAAAAACACTATTAAAGATTATTGAGTCTTTTGAATTGACTTCACTTATATTTTTGAAAAAATTAATATTAGGATTTTTAGAAAGTTTAAAATTTATTTTTTCATAAAATTTCCCACTATCAATACTTTGATATGGAAATTTTTCATTTTTTAATTCTTGAGACCCCTCAAAAGTGTTGATTGTAAAGTTATTCCAACTTTTAATTACACAATCCTCAAAGTTATGATCAAATACTTTCCAGAAAGACCAAGTTTTATCTCTTTTATATTCTTTACGAGGCTCAATTATAGCTAACGTCTTATTTTTTAATTTATTATTAATCTCTAGTTCATAGGCTAAAGATAATCCTGAACAACCTCCTCCCACAATTATATAATCAAATTCTCTCGTTTATATTTACTTTTTCCTTTAAAATATTGTGATTTATATGATTATCGTAATTTAACTTTTTAACAAATAATAATTTTATAAAGTCAAATATTGATAAAAAAGTTTGAACTATCTTTCCCGATAACGGAACATATATTTTTCCTGCTTTATTATAATTATCTATGTTTTTTTGATTAAGAATATAGTCACCAATTTTTCTATAAACACGTCTTGCTACAATTATTGAAAATCTAGACCTAATCGGTATACTACTAATAGATTGAAAAGATTTTTCATAAAATATTTGTGATTCATTAATTGTTTCCTGAATAGAAGAAAAATCTGATTTGATATACTGTCGATTACGCTTTTTATCTTCACAAACATCCCTGGCAATATTTGTAAGTTGCATAGCAATTCCGAGATCTATTGCTCCCTTCATAGCTTCTTTGTTTTTTACTTTTAATATTTTTGACATCATTAGACCAACTGTTCCTGCAACTCTGTAGGAATAAATCAATAAATCTTTTTTTGAATTAATTTGAACCTTTTCTTCTAAGTCTGTTTCAACTCCATCAAATAAGTCTATTACAACTTTTTCAGAAATATTTTCACTATCTATTATGGACCACATTTGTTTTATAATTGAATTACGCGAGTCTTTATTAGTGAAATCTTTTTTAAATCTTAAGAAATATTCTTTTTTGATTTCAAGTTTGTTGTTGTTGTCAACAATATCATCTAAAGTTCTACAAAAATTATATAGAGAGGAACATTTATCAAATGTTTCTTTAGATAAGAAAAAACTAGCCCAATAAAAAGACTTTGCATGTTTCTCTAAAAGATTTTTATTCATTTAAATAGTTTGTCTAATACTTTGGCTGAAGAAAGCACTCCTGGCATACCTGCGCCCGGATGAGTACCAGCTCCTACAAAATATAAATTTTTAAATACCTCAGATTGATTGTGAAATCTAAAATATGCGGATTGTGAAAACTTAGGCTGAATCGAAAATCCAGATCCATGTAATGTTGCTAAGTCTTTTTCAAAATAATCAGGAGTTAGATAAAAATCACTGACTACATTATTTTTTATCCCTGGTAATACTGATTTATCCATCTTATCTAAAATTATATTTTTAAACCTTTTACCCTCATTAGACCAATTAATTTTCGAAAGATTATTTGGTACTGGCACTAAAACATAAAATGCATCTTGACCTTTCGGAGCCATATTAGGGTCTGTTGCTGAAGGTCTGTGTAAATAATAACTAATATCTTCAGATAATATTTTTTCCTCAAAAATTTTTTCTAAATGTTTTTCATAAGACTTCCCAAAATAAATTGTGTGATGGGCTACATCTTTGTATTGTTTTTTTGAACCAAAATAATAAACAAATAAACCCATAGAATAATCCATCCTTTTGATTTTTTGATTAAATAAAAAACCATAATTTTTTTTATGTTTTATTAAATTTTGATAAACATTTGGAGGATCAGAATTACAAACTATGTAATCGCAATCAATTATTTTTGAATCATTTATTTTAATTCCTTTTACTTTGTTATTATTTGAAATGATTTCAGTTACTTCTGCGCTTTTAATAATTTCAATATTTTCTTCTCGCATTAATTTTTCTAATGCTTTAACTACACTACCTGTGCCTCCCATTGAATAATGAATACCCCATTTCTTTTCTAAAAATAAAATTAATGTGTATATTGAAGTTGTAGTAAAAGGATTACCACCTACTAAAAGAGGGTGCATACTAAAAACTCTTCTTAATTTTTCATTTTTAATATAATTTGATACTAATTGATAAACCGATTTATAGCTTTTTAATTTTAATAATGAAGGAACCTGCTTTAGCATAAAAGCAAAGTTATTAAATGGTTTGTCAGACAAATCTGTAAAACCTTTATTAAAAATTTTTTCTGTAAAATTAACTAAATTATTATATCCTTTAAAATCTTCATCTGAAAATTTCTTAACTTCATTTTCCATTGATTTTTCGTCACCGGAGTAGTCAAAAGTTTGTCCATCATTAAATACAAACCGGTACCATAAATCTAAAGGAACTATTTTAACATAATCTGAAATTTTTTTATTAAACAAATTAAATAATTCTTCGAAAAGATATGGAGCAGTAATAACTGTTGGTCCTCCATCATAAATAAAATTTCCTTTTTTAAATACTCTAGCTCTGCCTCCTAGATCAGGGTGTTTTTCAATTAAAGCAACATCATAACCCTTAGCTTTTAATCTTAGCGAAGCGGCTAAACCACCAAAACCTGATCCTATAACTATTATTTTTTTTGCCATTTTGTTTATGGCCTATATTAACTGGATTTTTTCTTAAGTGCTAATTTTGTTTCTTCGATACTAGAGCTATAAATTTTATCTAATTTGCTTTTATCCAATGAGTTTTTTATAAGTTTTTCAACTGACTCTATAGCTATCTTTACTGAGGCGTTTTTAATATCTTTAATAGCTTGATTTTTAAGTTGTTTAATTCTTTCATCAGTATTCTTTCTCTTATTTTCCATAAAATTATGAAATTCTTCATTTGTTTTAATAACATTTTTTTCAGCATATTCGTTTGCTTCATTGATCATTTTTTTTACTTCATCTTTGGAATTACTAATTTTTTTTTCTTGCTCTGTTAAAATATTTTTTGCATCTTCCTTTAATTTTTCTGCCTCATGAATTTGATTTTTTATATTTAAAATATTTTCTTCTAAAATTTTTTTAATTTTTTGTGGTATTCTAAAATATACCAAAACTCCAATAAAAATTAAGAAGGAAATCGTTACCCAGAAAGTCGCATCAACTGTCATAAATATTTACCAATATTTTTTTTAGAAACATCTTCAACAGCTGCCTTTATACTACTCTCATTTAGTTTATCACCTGATATATTTTCAATGATATTGGATGCAATATTTTCTGAAATATTTTTAATAGAGGACAAAGAGTTTTTTTTAAGTTCAGTTATTTCTTTTTGCGCTTTAGCGACCTCATTTTCAATCTCTTTTTCCATTTTTGCTTTCTTTGATTGAATATCTTTATCTAAAATATTTTTTGAATCAGAATAAATTTTGGCTATTTCTTTTTTTGCATTATTTAAAATAACCTCATACTCTTTAAATTTTTCTTCAGACTGTTCTTTAAATTTGTTTGCGTTCTCTAAGTCTTCTTTAATTTTATTTTCTCTGTTGTCTAAGTTTTCTTTAATCTTAGGAAGATAAAGTTTCGATATAGAAATATATAGGATCGTGAAAACCAAAATAAGCCAAAAGGCTTGAGATGCCCAGTATGTTGGATCCAGCTGAGGCATTCCAGCCTCAGCTGCATACAAATCAGCGCTAATAGCTATAAAAGCTATTGATAAACTAAAGGATCTTTTCATATTTAATTTAACTAAAATGCAAATAAAATAATTAAAGCTACTACTAGTCCAAATAAACCCGTCGCTTCTGCTAAAGCAAATCCCAAAAGCAAATTAGGGAATTGTTTTTGAGCTGCTGACGGATTTCTCATAGCTCCAGACAGATAGTTACCGAAAATGATTCCGATACCTACTCCAGCTCCAGCTAACGCGATTGCAGCAAGACCCGCTCCAATCATTTTTGCCGCTTCTAACTCCATTTTTCCTCCTTTTTTATTTATTAATGATGTAAATTTAATGCATCATTTAAATAGATGCAGGTTAATATTGCAAAAACATAAGCTTGTAAAAATGCGACTAAAATTTCCAAACCTGTTAATGCTACTGAAAAACTAAGTGGTAACCATCCACCTAATATTCCTAAACTTACTACAAATCCACCAAATACTTTCAACATTGTGTGACCTGCCATCATATTAGCAAAAAGTCTTACAGATAGACTTACAGGCCTACTTAAGTAAGAAATAATTTCAATAATAGTTATTAATGGCATCAGGATAGCCGGAACACCACTGGGTACAAAAATACTTAAGTATTTAAAGCCATGTTTAACGAAACCAATAATTGTAACAGCTATGAATATAAATAAAGCCATTATCAGCGTAACAATTATATGACTTGTCACAGTGAAAGAATAGGGCAGCATACCAACCATGTTACAAAATAAAACAAACATAAATAAACTAAATATAAATGGGAAATAAGGTTTAGCTTTTGATCCAGCGGTATCACTAATCATTTTGGCTACAAAAGTGTAGAACATTTCAGCAATTAGCTGCACTTTATCCGGAATAATTTTTTTTTCTTTTGACCCTAAAAATAAGAATAGCAGAATGATCGAAGCACTAATGACCATAAATAGACTTGCGTTGGTAAAAGATAAGTCAATTCCTGCAATTTTTATTTCTGGTCCAATTTTATGGACAGTGAATTGTTGCATTGGATTATTTGCCATATTAACCTTCTAGTCTTCTTTTTGCATTCTGTTCGCTGCTCGTATGACATTTAATATGCCAGCGGCAGTTCCCAAAAAAAAGAATATTATTATAAACCAGGGTTTAGTATCAAACCAGCTATCTAAAATAAACCCAATAATTGTCCCAACCGCAACTGATGCGACCAACTCTGTGCCTAATTTGAAAGCACTACCCATAAATGAGCCACGTTTTTCGTTATCATTTTGAACTTGTTTTTTTACTTTTGATTTTGCAATCTTAAGGCGAGTTTTAAATTCTTCTGGAATTGTCATTTTAATTATTTAAGCAACTAATTCTTCGGCTTTTTGTAAATCAACTGATACAAGCTGACTTACCCCTTGCTCAGCCATTGTAACTCCATAAAGTCTGTGCATTCTTGACATAGTTAGAGCGTGATGAGTTATAATTATAAATTTAGTTCTGGTTATCTTAGTGAGTTCGTCTAACAGGCCACAAAATCTTGTCACATTAGCATCATCTAAAGGTGCATCAACTTCATCTAAAACGCAAATTGGTGAAGGATTTACTAAAAAAACTGCAAATATTAAAGATAACGCAGTCAGTGCTTGCTCGCCACCTGATAACAAAGTTATTGATTGAAGCCTTTTACCTGGTGGTGAAACAAACATCTCTAACCCAGCTTCTAAAGGATCATCCGAGTCAACCAATTCAATTTTTGCTGTTCCTCCACTAAATAATTTTGTGTAAACTTCATTAAACTTTCTGTTAACTTTTGAAAAAGCTTCTAAAAGTCTTTCTCTACCTTTTTGATTAAGCTCGTCAATACTCGCTTTTAATTTCACTATCGCAGAGTATAAATCTGATCGATCATCTTCCATCTTTTTAATTTCTGTTTCATATTTTTTCGTTTCTTCATCAGCCCTTAAATTTACAGACCCCAAAGCATCCCTTTGTTTTTTTATTTTTTCCACTTTCTGAGCTTGATTTTCTATAGCTGGCAGATGTTCATCTGAAAAATTATTTAGATCAGAAAGGGCTAAAAGAGAATTTTCACTTTCGATGTTCAATTCGTTTTTAACTGAATATAATAAATCTTTTTTTCTGTTATCTATGCCTTCTATAGTAGCTTCATTTCTTGCTTTGTTTTCTTTTAAGTCACTAAGTTTTAACTGTATTTCTTTTAAATTTTTATTGATTAAATTATATTTTTCTTCAGCCTCTGCTAGTTCAATTTCAATTTCTTCATTTCTTTTTTTTGTATTCTCTAAATTTTGTAAATTTTGCCCTTTTGAAGTTGCAATCTTTTCTGGATTTTTTTGATTTTGTTCTTGCTCTATCTGAATTTTTTTCTTTCTCTCATCTAGTTCAGAAATCATCTTTTCAGAATTAAGTTTTAAACTTCTCCAGTTTTCTAACTCTATATCTATATTTTTTATTCTTTCTTTTCTTTTAATAGAGTCACTTTGTATTGATTTATTTTTACCGTATTTTTCAGCATATTCTTCCTGAGATAAAGTAATTTTGTTTACAAGTTCCTTTAACTCTCTAAAAATTTCTTTATTTAAATTGACTTTTTTATCTATGAGTTTTTCTATTTTATTTAATATTTCATCAAGCTGAATTTTTAAATCATTTAAATTTTTTTTTGAGATATTTAATGCTTTTGTTGAAGAAGATTCTACCTCTAAAAGCTCATTTTCAGTTTTTAAAAGAATATTCTTTTCTTGAGATATTCTTTTTTCATTTAATTCAGAGTCTAAAGATATACTTCGTTCTCGTTCTAAATCAGACTCAATCGTTTTTATTGATTTTTCAAGTTTTAATTGTAAGTTTTTTACTCGGCTTTCTTCCTCGTCTAAGCTAGTCATATTAAGGTTTAATTTTTGAAGCTTGGCGATACTTTCCATTTTCTTGTCTCTTAGTGGCGAGAGTTTTTTATTTTCCTCTTCTAAAAGAGTATTATTATGATTAAAATCAATATTAATTGCACTTATTTCGTCATCTAATTCATTTAATTTTTCATTAATTTTTTTTTTATCTTTTTCTATTTCTTTAATTTTTAAATAATATAATCCAGCTTCTACTTTTTTAATTTCTTTAGATATTTCTTTGTATCGAGTTGCTTCTTCAGCTTGCTTTTTTAAATTATTTAATTGTTTTTCTTGCTGCTTTTTTAATTCATCTGCTCTCTTTAGATTATTTTCGGCTGCATTTAACCTTAATTCTGCTTCTTGTCTTCTCGAATGGATGCCAGAAATTCCAGCAGCTTCTTCAAGTATAGATCTTCTTTCGAAAGGTTTGGCAGTAACAAGCTGGCCAATTCTTCCTTGACTTATTAAAGAAGGGGAATGAGCTCCTGTAGACAAATCTGCAAAAAAAGTTTGTACATCTTTAGCTCTTACTTCTCTATCATTAATAAAATATTTAGATCCTTTATCTTTTTCAATTTTTCTTTTAATAGTCACCTCATCAAATTCTCTATATAAAGCCGGACCCTCTTTAGATTTGTTATCCAAAAATATTGATACTTCAGATATATTTTTTGATGCTCTATTTGAAGTTCCAGAAAAAATTACATCTTCCATTCCTGAACCTCTCATGCTTTTGGCAGAATTTTCCCCCATACACCATCTTAAAGCCTCCACTATATTTGATTTACCACATCCATTAGGTCCAACAACCCCAGTTAACCCGTCCTCTATTAAAAAATTAGTTTTATCAAAGAAAGACTTAAAACCGTTTATTTCTAAATTCTTAAATTTCATTTATAAAAATTTTTCTATGGCTTTTTTGAATTCTTGATACTCATGTTTCTTATCGAATTTTTTATCGTTTATATAAATTGTTGGAGTTGATTGTATGTTGTAATTTTTTTGAGCTTCAATTCTCTCTTTTAGAATTTCATCCTGAACAGTGTCATTTTTTAAACATTCATCCATTTTACTATCTTCTAATCCCGACTCTAAACCAATTTTTTTTATAGATTCGTTAATTATATTTATATCAGATCCGACTGCCCATTTACTTTGTTTTTCATAAATCTTTTCTAATAACCGGAAACTTTTAATATTATCAACATGACATCTAACAATTATTTCAGCATTTAAAGCAGCTAAATCTAAAGGAAAACTATGGTGCTCAAATTTAACTGTTCCGTTATCTATAAAATCTTTCTTAAGTTTGTTAAAAATATTTTTATGAAAACTTGCACAATGTGGGCAAGTTAAAGATGAAAACACCTTTACAGACACCTTTGCATTATCATCACCAATCCTTAAAATTTTGCTCTCAGCTATGACTGGAAAGCTTAGTAATATAATAAACAGTAACTGATATAAAATTTTATTTATTTTTATCATCGAATGCTTTTAATAAAATACTTAAAGAAGTTTTGAGTTGATTATTATTTATTTTATCAATTTTTTTACTTATTTTAGATAAATTTCTAATTTTTATCAATTTATTTCCTTTTTTACTCTTTTCCTCTTCCACAATTTTTAAGACTATTTTACTTATACAATTAAACCCAAAAAAAGTATTTATCTTATCCATTATTTCTTTTTTTTGTACTCTATTTCTAACTCTTTACCGTGAAATACGTTAAGAACCAAAGTGCCGTTCTTCATTTCCTTACCCATTTTTATTTTTATTGGATAACAAAAATTAGAAATTTTTTTATCAACCATTTTTGTCCAATTGTCGACAATGTTTGAGTAGTTATATCCGCTTTTTTTAAGATATTTTTTTAATGTTTTAGGTATTGAGCTTGAAAAAGGTTTCAATCCTTGTATGAAATTTCGTGATTTATTATTATTAATGTTATGCATATAAATATTAATTTACCAAAAAAAATTCTTTGTTGGTACGATAATAATAAGCGCAATTTACCTTGGCGTTTGAGCAAAAAGTCTCCTAACAAGCTTTATTATAGGCTTTTAAGTGAATTTATGTTGCAACAGACTCAGGTTAAAACAGTTATTCCCTATTTTAATAATTTTACAAAAAAATA
>MDTB01162088.1_pt1 | contig 10364 bp, 11 predicted proteins | sample 811161 | NCBI WGS metagenome assembly MDTB01 (sample SAMN05326650, study PRJNA326480) | marine metagenome | isolation source: seawater | place: Mediterranean Sea | collected 2009
AAAAAAAGTATGTTCCTTTTATTCCTCGGTAGCTCAGTTGGTAGAGCAGTTGACTGTTAATCAATTGGTCGCAGGTTCGAGTCCTGCCCGAGGAGCCAACTAACCAGTTCTTTCCAAGCTTATTGTATTTCGCAAAACTTGAAGTATTTTTTCTTTTTGGCTTTTAGATAAACTATTAAATGTTTTTGTTAAAAAAGAATAATTTAAATCTTCTAATTCAACGTTATCGTTTGCTTTAAAATCTCTATAATCTTCATAAAAATAAGTGATAGGAACTTTTAAAAATTGAGATAATTGCATTAATCTACTTGAACTCACTCCGTTAGTGCCTTTTTCGTATTTTTGTATTTGTTGAAAAGTAACGTTAATAGCTTGTGCAACTTTTGTTTGTGTTAATCCTAGTGAAAGTCTTCTTAGTCTTAGTTTTTTTCCGAGATGAATATTAAAATTTTGCTCCATTACAACCCCATTTAATTAAAATTTGACCCCAATAAGTAATTAATAATGCTCAAATTGAACACGAAATGGTTGTTGATTGCAACAGGTAAAATCATTTTTTTTACTTCTTTTTTTGTTAAATTTTTCTTTATTTTGAGGAAAATATTATTTGACAAAACCTTATTTTTTAAGAACCCTTTTATAATTAATTGTTGTTTTTAAGCCTGTACTCCCAGAATCCAGTCTTATCAAAAGAAGCTTTAAGCCAAACTTTAGTTTTGTCATCATACCAAATATTTGTATTTAACTTTTTACTATCAGGAAGTGTTTCGTCAGCAGATGAAAAATTAAAATGTAAAGCCTCATAAGTTTTTCCATATAATTCTATTTTTTTTTTTCCTAGAAAAGTTACTTTTTGTTCAATTATTCGTCCAGATACTGCACTAATTTGCGCTTTAGCTTCTATGATAGAGTGATTCCACCAAGTACCTATTATAAAATCTTTTGGACTGTTAGATTTATTAGACGAACCGTCAATTACTAATTCTTTTAAGTTTGAGTCATATTCAATATTAACGTACTTTGTCTTCTTATTTTGATTTGTTTTGGATTTAAATTTTATTAATTGATCATTTTCATATATTTCTTGACTAGTTGCGTCATAATTGTACAAATTTACTCCAAGTTTTTTAATATTAAACTTCACAACACTGTCAACTATCAATTTATTATCTTTTTTAGTAAAATTGTAGTTATGAAATCCAATTAATTTACCATTTCTAAATAATTCATATTCAAGAACATTAATATCTTTGTAATGATCGTTGTGTGAAAATACGCAAGTTATTGATAAAAAAGAAATAATAATTGAAAGAATAATTTTTTTCATATATTTTTAAATATGGAAAATCCCAGTATTTTAAAACAAATTGGAAATACACCATTAATTAAATTAATACAACCCTCAGAAATGACTGGATGTAATATTTACGGAAAAGCAGAGTATTTTAATCCTGGCGGTTCAGTAAAAGATAGAGCGGCACTTTATATAGTTAAAAATGCTTTAAAAAACCAAAAATTAGAAAAAGGTGGTATTATAGTTGAAGGAACTGCTGGCAATACCGGTATAGGATTAGCAGTTGTTTGTAAAGAATATGGTTTAAAACTTAAAGTAGTAATACCCAAAACTCAATCTACTGAAAAAAAACAACTATTAAAAAAAATGGGGGCTGAATTGATAGAAGTTGATGCAGTGCCTTATACAAATCCAAATAATTATATTAAACAATCAAAAGTTATTGCTGAAAATTTAAATAAGACTAATAATCATGGTGTAGTTTGGGCTAATCAATTTGACAATTTAGAAAATACAAAATCTCATATTGAAACTACCGCAGAAGAGATTTGGACACAAACTGGAGGTGAAATAAACGGTTTTACATGTGCAGTTGGCACTGGAGGCACTTTAGCTGGTGTTTCAATGGGTTTAAAAAAAAGAAATAAAAATATTAAAATAGCATTATCTGATCCAATGGGGTCTTCGTTATTTTCATTTATTAAATATAAAAGACTTGAAAACAAGGGTAATTCAATAACAGAGGGTATTGGCACAGGTAGAATAACAAAAAATTTCGAAAAGGCATTAGTAGATGAGGCTTTTCAAACTGATGATATTGAAGCCTTAAATTTGATATTTGATTTAGTAACTAGTCAGAATTTAATTTTAGGTGGTTCATCTGGAATAAATATTGCTGGAGCTATAAAACTAGCTAAAAAATTAGGGCCAGGCAACAATATAGTTACAATACTATGTGATAGTGGCATAAGATATGCTAGCAAAATATATAATAAAGAGTTCTTAAAAAGTAAAAAATTACCAATACCAAAATGGTTATAAAATTTGACTTAAAAAAAGTTTTGTTCTGTCTGATTTAGGATTGTCAAAAAAATCTTTAGTTTTTGCTTTTTCAACTATTTTACCCTCATCCATAAAAATCATATTATCAGCAACTTCTTTTGCAAAACCCATTTCATGTGTTACCACGATCATTGTCATTCCGCCTTTTGCAAGATCAACCATCACGTCTAAAACTTCTTTAATCATTTCTGGATCCAAAGCAGAAGTTGGCTCATCAAATAGCATAATTTTGGGTTCCATACATAAAGCTCTAGCTATTGCAGCTCTTTGTTGTTGTCCTCCAGAAAGTTGTCCAGGAAACTTCAAAGCTTGATCGTCAATTTGAACTCTTGTGAGATTTGACATTGCTACTTCTTCAGCTTGTTTTTTAGATAATTTTTTTACCCATATAGGAGCTAAAGTACAATTTTCTAAAACTGACAAATGAGGAAAAAGATTAAATTGCTGAAACACCATTCCTACTTCCGCTCTAATTTTTTCAATATTTTTCGTATTTTCAGAAATTTCATTTCCATCAACAATTATCTTTCCATCTTGATGTTCTTCTAATCTATTAATACATCTTATTAATGTAGATTTTCCTGAACCAGAGGGTCCGCAAATTACAATTTTTTCTTTTTGATTTACTATTAAATTAATGTCTTTTAATACTTGAAACTTATCAAACCATTTATTAACACTTTTTAATTCAATTATTGTTGACATAATTATCTCTCCGTACTTAATTTTTTCTCCAAGTTTTGACTGTATCTACTCATAGCATAACAAATTACCCAAAAAACTGCACCAGCGAAAACATACCCTTCTGCTGCCATTCCAAGCCATTTAGGATTTGTCTTAGCTAGTCCTATCATTCCAGCTAATTCAAGTAAACCCACTACAAAAATTAATGGCGTATCTTTTACTAATGCTAAAAATGTATTGGCTATACCAGGAATCACTAGTTTTAAAGCTTGTGGTAGAATAATAAGAATATACATTCTCCAATACCCCATGCCCAATGATTTAGCGGCATCATATTGTCCTCTAGGAAGGGCTTGTAGACCTCCTCTAATGACTTCAGCCATATAAGCTGACTCAAACAAAGTTATAGCAATAATTACTCTTATTAATTTATCCATGTAAGAACCATCAGGCAAAAACATTGGAAACATTACTGAAGACATAAATAGAACAGTAATTAATGGAACACCTCTCCAAAATTCAATAAAAAAAATAGATGATATTTTTAAAACTGGTTTTTCTGATCTTCTTCCTAAAGCTAAAAACATTCCAACCGGAAAACAAAAAATTAATGCAAAAAAAGAAACTATAAATGTTAAAGATAGGCCTCCCCAAGCACCTGTTTCTACCCATTTCAACCCAAAAGATCCTCCTGAGATTAAAAAATAAATTAATATAAAAGCTATAAATGGAAAACCCAAAACTGAAAAAGAAATTAAGTAATTTCTGTATTTTTGAGGAACAAAAAATGCTGAGCCAATTATCGCCAATAATATTAAAAAAGCCGCATTAATTCTCCATAACTCGGAATCAGGATACATTCCATACATGAATCTTTTAAACCATACTTTAACAAATATCCAACAAGCACCATCTCCTGTGCATTCCTCTTTAGTGTTTCCTGAAATATTTGCATCAAAAATAAACCAGTCTAATATAGGTGGTACATATTTAATTAAAGCAAAGATAGAAATTAACGTTAATATTGAGTTAAAAGAATTATAATTAATTTTATTATTGATTAAATCTAAATAGTAATTTCCAGAAAATTCAATTCTTATATAGTGAAATCCAATAAATCCAACGATTAAAGGTAAAAAGGTACTAATAGTCTCTGGAAGAAAAGAAGTAATATTAATCATAAATAAAGAATTAATTAGAACATCTAGAAAACTAAATGTTAACAAAACTGCTCCTAAGCTAACGTAAGTTTTTAGATTTTGAATATTTGGCTTAAAAAATTTTAATTTTTCCATTATTTTTCCTTAATCGCTATTTTTTTATTATACCAATTCATAAACATTGAAATAAGTAGACTTATAGAAAGATAGGTTAACATTGTAATTGAGACTATTTCAATAGCTCTACCTGTTTGCATCATTGCAGTTCCCGCAAAAACTAAAACTAAATCTGGATATGCTATTGCTGCTGCTAAAGATGAATTTTTAGTTAAATTTAAATATTGATTTGTAGTTGGGGGGATTATTATTCTTAAAGCTTGCGGCATCACAACTAGTTTTAAAATTTGAGAAGTGTTTAAACCGATTGAAGCAGCAGCTTCTTTCTGACCCTTGCCAACACCTAAAATTCCTGCTCTCACATTTTCTGCAATAAAAGTCGAAGTATATAAAGATAAGGCTAACGCTAATGCCATTAGCTCTGGTGGAACACCAACGCCACCTTCATAATTAAAAATTGTTTTAGATTGTTGAACAAGAACTGGATATTCAAAGTTTAAGGTTACACCCGCAATTAAAAAAGTAATTGATGGAACAACAATTAAACTTCCTATAGATATTAAAAATACAGGTATCTGTTTTCCAGTTTGTTCTCTTTGTTGTTTAGCATATTTATAAATATATATTATTAAAATAATTGAAGCTATTACTGAATAAAAAAATATAGAAAAATTTGTCCAAACAAACTTTGGAATGTACCAACCTTTTATGGATAGATAAGATACATCAAAAAAGTTAATTGCATCGGTTGGCATTGGTAATGCCCTTAAAGCTGCAAAATACCAAAAAAATAATTGTAGAAGTAATGGTACATTTCTAAATAATTCAACCCAACCAGTTGCTAGTCTTTCAACCAAATAGTTTGGTGAAAGTCTAGATATACCAACTATTACACCAATGATAGTACAGAAAAAAATCCCGATTATTGAAACCAATAATGTATTTAAAAGACCAACTACATAAGCCCTTAAATATGAATCTGATCCGCTATACTCTATAAGTGTAAATTGAATATCAAATGAAGCCTCTTGTTTTAGAAAACCAAAACCAAATTCAATGCCTCTATTGTCCATATTAACCTGTGCATTAAATGTAAAAAAACCAAAAACTAAAACTATACCTAATAAAGTAAGTAATTGTGGTAATAGGTTTTTAAATTTTCTTGAATTCATAAAAGTTGACAATAAAAAAAAGGGCTAGATAAATCTAGCCCTTTAATTAAATATTTTTATTATCTTGCAGGTGGTACGTAAAGAATACCGCCTTTTGTCCACAATTGATTAGGACCTCTGTCTGGTAATATATTTGTGTCGGCTATATTTCTTTTATAACTCTCACCATAGTTACCAACTTGCTTAATAATTCTTAGACTCCACTCATTGTCTAAGCCAAAAGCAGCTCCTAATTCACCCTCAGCTCCAACTAGTCTTTTAATGGCTGGATTTTCTGAAGTTTTCATTGAGTCAGCATTAGCTGAAGTGATTCCGTACTCTTCAGCTTCTATCATTACATTTAATGACCATCTAACGATATCTTCCCAAACTGAGTCACCTTGACGAACAACTGGACCTAGAGGCTCTTTTGAAATAGTCTCTGGTAAAACTACATGTTCATCAGGATTGCTTAATTTAGTTCTTTGAGCTGCTAACCCAGATTTGTCGGTAGTATACGTATCACATCTTCCTGAGTCATACGCTGCAACTACTTCATCTGCTTTTTCAAATGCAACTGGTTCATATTTGATACCTTTAGAATTAAAAAAATCTCTCATATTTAATTCAGTTGTAGTACCAATGTTTGTACAAGCTGATATTCCACTTTTGAATTGACTTGTAGATGTTATTCCAGAACTTTTTCTCACCATGAAACCTTGTCCATCGTAAAAATTAACACCAACAAATGTTAAACCAATGTCAGCATCTCTTGATAATGTCCAAGTAGTGTTTCTTGAAAGAACATCAATCTCACCCGAAGTTAAAGCTGTAAATCTTTCTTTCGCACTTAATGGTGTGAACTTAACTTTTCCTGAGTCACCTAGTACGGCAGCCGCAACTGCTCTACAAAGATCTACATCAACTCCTGTCCAATTTCCTGCTGCATCAGCGTTAGAAAATCCAGGAAGACCTTGTGAAACACCACATCTCACGAAGCCAGCTTTCTGTGTTTTTTTTAAAGTTTTTGATTTTTTTGCAGCAAAGGCTTCAGTTTGAAAACTTGCAAGTAACGCAACTGAAACTACAAAATAAACCAAACTTTTAATTGATTTGATCATATTTATGATTTCCTCTTAGTTTATTGTTAACAATATTTTTGAAAAATAATTTTCAAAACGGTTTATTATCATTCAAAAATTTATCAATTACAAATGTCATTATTGAACACAATATATTGATAAAATATTACTTATTATCTAAATATTGTAATTTACAACCGTTTATTAAATAAAATAAAATTAATACTTTAATGGCAGGACAGGTTATATTTTTTTAACCTCCAATAATTATAAGGCCATGCAGTAAAAAATCCAGCAAACCACATTAGTGGAATTACCCACCAAGTTAATATTGCGCCACCAGTGAAAAGATAATCTGTTAAATTCATAGCAATTTCCATGCTAATCATTGAAATTAAACTCATTCCAATTGCAATTTTGAAAGCTTTTTTAAAATCTATTTTTTGTCTTATTAAGATTATTGTCTCTAAAATAATGCTAGTTAAAATACCGTTAATGATTGCTAAAACCATTATACCTAAAATTGGAAAAGAAATTTTAGTAATTTGAAAGAAAAAAATTGTTCCAAAGTCACCTATTGAGCATCCTAATAAACACCAAAAGGTATTTTTAGAACTTACTTTCCAAGTGTTTGAACAATTCCATTCAATTTTTTTTTCCATAGTAAAAACGACTTATAGTAATTTAATTATTTGGCGCGCCCTGGAGGATTCGAACCTCCGACCCTCGGTTTAGAAAACCGATGCTCTATCCAGCTGAGCTAAGGGCGCAATATAAACATTATATTTACTTAAAAACATACTAAATGGTCAATATAAATCGGAGATTTTACACCAAATTTTTCAGATTTTTCATGTTGATGAATATGGTGAGAATGAACAAATACAGGCAATTGTTCCCCTTTTTTTGTTTTTAAAGTGTATATAAAATTTGTTCCTCTAAATTTTCTATCAACTACCTCCAATTTTAGATTACTTTGGTCGTCATGAATTAGATCTTCAGGTTGTAAAAGCAATTTTACTTTTGATCCAGAGGGTAAATTATTTGATAATTTACCTCTTATTTCGCCTAGTTCATCATGTTTTAATCTGTGAACTGCACAGTCGCTATCCACAACTTTTACATCTATAAAAACACCTTTGTTTAAGAAATTCGCAACCTCGATAGAATTTGGTTCATGGTGCACGTTATAAGGAACATCATATTGTTTTAATTCTTGATTAAGGATTATTCCACATTTATCAGCCATAGAAAAAGCTTCGTAAGAATCATGTGTAACAATGATTGTTGTCAAATTAATCTTTTTTAAAAGTTTTTTTACGGACACTTGTATCTCCTCTTTTAAACTTTGATCAATATTTGAAAAAGGTTCATCTAATAAGAGTAGGTCGGGTTTAGATATAAGAGATCTTGCTAAAGACACTCTTTGAGCTTCACCTGCACTAATTTGATGAGGAAATTTTTCTAGAATTGGTTCAATATGCAGTAATTGGATAATATCATCTGTATTATAGGAAAAAATATTACCATTAGATCTCTTTTTTCCAAAATTTATATTATCAATGACTTTATAATTTGGAAATAAAGAGTTATCTTGAAAAGATAATGCTATATTTCTCTTCTCAGGTTCAATATGAATCTCGTTAGATGAAATTAATTTATTTCTTAAAAAAATTTGACCCGTATTTATTTTTTGCAATCCAGCAATAGTTCTTAGAATAGTGGTTTTACCAACACCTGAGGGACCCAACAAAGAGATAATTTCTCCTTGTTTATCTATTTTCAAATTTACGTTATTAACTTTGTTTTTTTCACTAGCAACAAAGTTGGCATTTTTTATTTCAAAAAAAAAATTTGACATTATTTGATTATATTAGTTTTTTTGGGAAAGTATATATTTTGAGGAAAATATTATGAGAATAGTTGCCCAACCTATAAGAAATAAAGAGGGCAATGCCGCAGCTTCTAATAAGTCTTGAGATGCGTATACATATGCTTGGGTGGCAAAAGTCTCAAAATTGAAAGGTCTTAATATCATTGTAATTGGTAATTCTTTAATAATTTCTAGAGATATAAGGAGGATTATCAAAATTATATTATTTTGTAGATATGGAATATGAATTTTTGAAAAAGTTTTAAATTTAGAATAACCGAGTAAATATGCGCTTTCATCAATTGAATTATTAATTTTTTCATAACTTGATTTAATTCCATTAAAAGAAAGAGAAAAGAATCTTATAAAATATGCTAATACTAATCCAAATATGGAGCCAATAAATATTTTTTTAGTACTTCCTAAATTTGTATTCTCATTTATTAAATCACTAAAATTAGAAAATAAATTTATAAAAGCTACTGCTAAAATTACACCTGGAATAGCGTATCCTGAAATAGAAAAATTTGTTAAATAATTTAAAATTTTACTTTTGGATATCCTGCTTCCATAATTAATAAATAGGGAAATAAGCACTAAAAATAAACTAGCTAAACCCACCAAATACATTGTATTTAAATTAATTTTTAAAATATCTATATCTTGAATATATTTTGGAAATTTTAAAGTCCAATAAATCATCTGTGAAACTGGAAATATAAAACTTATAAAAAATACTAAAAAACAAAAAGAAAAAGCTAACAAAGATTTCTTCCCACTGAGTTTAATTTTATTAATTGGTTTAAAACCTCTTCCTGGTTGATGATACCTTGCTTCTTTTCTTGAATAAATTTCTATAGATAAAAGAATAAGAATGAATAATAGTAAAATAAATGAAATTTGATTAGCTGAGTTTAAATCATCAAACGAAAGCCAAGAATTATAAATTCCTGTGGTTAATGTTGAAACACTAAAAATTGAAACTGTTCCAAAATCAGATAAACATTCCATAGCAACTAATGCTAAACCAGCAATAATTGCTGGTCTGGCAGAAGGTAAAATAATTTTAAATAAAGTTTCTTTTTCAGATAAACCCAAGTTTTGTCCTACCTCTATATAGTTATTTGATTGAAAAAAAAACGATGATCTAGTTAATACGTATACATAAGGAAACAAAGAAAAACTAATAGCTATAATTGATCCAAATTTTCCATCTAATTTAGGTATATAAGGATTATAATTATACTCACCAAACATACTAGTAAGTATTGAATAAGCAGTTCCATAATTTTCAAAGAAAGCAATTATTGAAAAAGCAAATATATACCCAGGTATTGCAAAAGCTAAGATTAAACCCCAACTAAAAAAGTTGCATAATGGAAATTCATAAAATGAAATAAAATATGCTGAAATAATACCTAAAAATAGAGCTATAAACAAAACAGAAACTAAAATTATTAAAGAATTATTTATATAATCAAAAAGAAAAGTGTTTTTTAATACAGTAAAGTAATTACTTGTTTCAGAAAAAAAACTGAAAAATACAGTAATAATTGGCATGGCTACTATTAATGCGATAACCAAAGAGCTAAAAAACCAAAAGTTATATTTGATCATTTATTTTTTAAATTGATTTTATCTTTAAGTGGAGAGAATATTTGTTTTGCTTCTTCAAAATTTAATTCTTTTGGGTCTCTATTTTTAATTTGATTTTGCATATTCTTGGCATCATCGCTACAGGTTTTGCACCCCTTTTTACAAGTATTTAATTTATTTATCATTTTTTAATATTCGTGGCGCTTTTAACGCCACGAATAATTAATTAATTACTATTTCCAACCTGCTTCTGTCATTACTTCTAACGCATCAGCCTGTCTTTTACCGTAGTTTACGACTTTAGTTTTTAAATCTTGTTTAAAATCTAATCCCATATTAACTACT
>MDTB01047886.1_pt1 | contig 10363 bp, 10 predicted proteins | sample 811161 | NCBI WGS metagenome assembly MDTB01 (sample SAMN05326650, study PRJNA326480) | marine metagenome | isolation source: seawater | place: Mediterranean Sea | collected 2009
AACTGTAGTTTTACTTGATGGAACTTCAATCCAAACAACATCTTCGCCTAATTTTAATTCTCCAAAGATCCAATTTGGTGCCCATGTATAAAAAAGAATGGATCCACCATTTTTATATCTTGAAATAGCATCCGCAAGAGAAGCTGAATATTCTGCTTTAATTGGGTTTATAAATTCACCTAATTTCAATTCATTAAAGTGTCCTGTGATAACTTTTTCACAACCCCAACCCGGAGGACACGCCACCATGTCAGCTTTACCATCATTATTCACATCAAAAGCTTTGGCATGTTTTTTTATATCTAAAACAGATTTAATATTAAATTTATCTGCACTTTTCTTGTCTATTAAGTAACCTTGTAAACCACCTTGTTTAACGACGTAACCTACTGGTATCACTTTGCCTTTAGCAGCATCGATATAGGTTGCTTGAGTTTTAACCCAACCATTAACCCATAAGTCCAAATCTCCAGCTGCAGCAGCAACATAAAAAACTCCTGGTTTAACACTCTTTACCTTTGGAATGTTATATCCAAGTTTTTCTAAACCAATTTTATAAATCTCAGCATGAAAGTAACCGGTATCCCAGTCAGCTTTTGCCATGTTAATTGTTTTTGATTCCTTACGATCGCAAGCTGTAAAAAATACAACTGTTAATACACATAATACTATTCTTAGTAGTTTCATTTTAAAATCTCCCTATTAGTTGATTCTCTTTTAACAAACCTCAACTCACGATGTAACCTTATACAACTAAAAAGTTGTATTTAGCACATCTTGTGGTTTTCAAAATATTATTGGAACATCTGTAAATTTTTATAGGACTTTTTTTTGGCGCGCCTGCAAGGAGTCGAACCCTGAACCTCCAGAGCCGAAATCTGGCGCTCTATCCAGTTGAGCTACAGGCGCATTAGATTACTATTATCAATATTTTTCAAATTATTCACCAATATTTACCAATGTTCCATTTTTTTTTGCACCTGAAAAAGATTTATAGAATATTGAAATAGCTATACTCAAATAAATTAAATTTAGTGCGATTGCATAGTAAATATTGTTGTAGTCTACTTTTTGGTTAACTAATATATTTCTAGTCTCTTCAAATATATGTGCTAGTGGCAAACTTAGTGCAAGAGGTTGTATCCAATTAGGTAATATCTCGACTGGATAATAAATGCACCCTAATGGTGCAACAAAAAACAGGCTAGCCCATGCAACGCTTTCGAAAGAAGGGCCAAATCTCACTAACCCTGCGGTGACTAAAAGACCAAGTGTGATACCGAATAAATAAAGACTAAATAATAAAAGGACTAATGGTATACCAAGTTCGAATATTGATATTCCAAATAATGGAATTGCAATAAAAGCTGCTGGGACTAATCCGATTAAAGTTCTTACTAATGCGGATAATGTTAGGGCAAATATAATTTCCGAAACTTTTAAGGGAGAAACAAATAAGTTAATTATATTTCTACTCCAAATTTCTTCCAAAAATAACATGTTGTAGCTAATACTTGATCTAAATAAAAAGTCATAAAGAATTGCAGCGCTCAAAATAACACCAGCAACATTATTAAAATAGTCACTATGCATTGTAAAAAACTTTGAAACAAAACCCCAGAGTATAATTTGAACAGTCGGCCAATAAATTAGATCAAAAATTCTAGGAAATGAAGATCGTATTAAATAAAAATGTCTTAACATTAATGAAGATGATCTTTTAATATTCATTTTTTTCCCTAACTAGTTTTAAAAAAACTTGCTCAAGATTTTCTCTACCATGTTTATTTATTAAATCTCTTGATGTACCCTGGTCTATAATTTGTCCCTCCTTCATCATTAATACATAATCACTAAGTCTCATTACTTCGTCCATGTTATGAGAGGCTAGCAAAATACTTATGTTATTTTCAATTTTATACTTTTCCAAATAACTTCTAATATAATCACCAGTATCAGGATCTAAGCTGGCAGTTGGTTCATCAAGAAGTAAAATTTCTGGATTATTTATTAGCGATTTCGCTAGGGATACTCTATTTTTCTGACCTGATGAAAGCTCTCCTGTTTTTTTATTTAAAAAATTTTTAAGATTAAGATCTTGTGCTATTTGATTAATTTTATCTTTGAGATTTTTAATTAAATACATTCTTCCGTAAACTTCAAGGTTCTCTAGTACTGTGAGTTTTTTTGGCAATTCCACGTAAGGGGAAGCAAAATTCATTATATTTAAAAATTGATGATCTTTATAATTTAATTCACTTTCATTAATAAATATTTGACCAGAAGTAGGGGTAATTAAACCTAATAACATTCCAATAGTGGTGGTTTTCCCACACCCATTAGGTCCTAATAAAGCTAAAGTTTGATTTCTTTTTATATTGAAATTAATTTTTTTAACTGCCTCTATATTTTCAAACTTTTTTTGTAAATTTCTAACTTCTATCATTTTATGAAGATGCCCTTTTTAACCTGTCATTAATTGCAATTCCAATATTTTTATTTGGAATTTTGGTTATTGAAATATTTTTATAGCCAAGTTTTTTAATCAACCTTAATTTAGAATAGAGATTTTTTGCAGCTTCGAGAAGAGATTTGTTTTTAGATAAATAAAATATATTTTCTCCTTTGAAATTTGATTTTCCAAAAACTAGAAGCGCACCCTTATTTTTTGGTTTTTTTTTATTTAAATAAACAGGTACACCTGGAGAATAGTGTTTCTTTAGTTGACCCGGTGATAATATTTCATTTGATTTATTTTTTGATATTTTTTTAATTATTTTTTTTACTTCACTTATAGAAATTTTTCCTGGTCTCAACATTTTAGGTTGACCAACTAGATTTATTACAGTTGATTCTAGTCCAATTTTCGATTTTTTATCATCAAGAATAAATTTAATTTTTTTTTTAAATTCATCGTATACATCATAAGACGAAGTAGGGGACAAATTGTTGCTAATATTTGCACTTGGCGCAGCTAATGGTGATCCACATAATTTGATAATTTTTCTAAAATATCTGTTTGCAGGTACTCTACAAGCAATAGTTCCATTTTTGTTTGTTATTTTTTTTGATATTTTTGATTTTTTCTTTAACTTTAAAACATAAGTAATTGGACCAGGTGAAAATTTTTTATAAATTTTTGATAAAAGAATATTATATTCTGTTTCATTCTGAATAGATTGTAATTTGTCAAAATGTACGATTAATGGATTTTTACGAGGTCTTCTTTTTAATTTGTAGATTTTATCGATTGCTTTTTTAGAATAGGCACTGCCAGCCAATCCGTAGACTGTTTCCGTTGGTAAAGCACAAATACCATGATTTTTAAGTATCTTTGAGCATTTGGCTAAATTTCTTCGATTTGGCCTGTAGATATTTGAATAGTTTTTCATTATGAAATATTTATTATGCTTAATAATAAAATCTACAAATGAATAAAGTAAATAAATACCCAGATATTGAAAAACTGTCTTTTGAGAATGCTATGAAGGAACTTGAGGTTATAGTTTCTGACCTAGAAAATGGATCAATTGAACTAGAGGAATCTATTGAAAAATACCAAAGAGGCATTCAGCTCAAGAAGCATTGTGATCAAAAATTGAAAGAAGCAAACATGAAGATTGATCAAATAGAGATTGATAAAGATGGCAACGTAACAGAAAAACCATTTCTAAGAAAAAAAAAATAATATTTAATGCCAGATATTCAGCAAGATTTGAAAGTAATAGCTGAAAAAGTAAATACTTATCTAAAATGTTATTTGCAAAAACAATCTTCTGATAGCAAGCTTTACGAGGCTGTGAATTATGGATTGTTTTCTGGTGGAAAAATGATTAGGTCCTATCTTGTCCATTCAGCATGTAAAATTTTTGACGTGCAAGAAAAGGAATACATACCTATTGCAGCAGCTGTTGAGTGTATTCATAGTTACTCTTTAATACATGACGACCTACCAGCGATGGATAATGATGATTTTAGAAGAGGTAAAAAGAGTACACATAAAGCCTACGGTGAATTTACGGCAATTTTAGCCGGCAACTCCTTACTGACTTTAGCTTTTGAAATTATTTCAAATCCAAATTTTTATATAAGTAATGAAAAAAAAATAAAAATAATTCATGCACTATCGTCATGCGCAGGACATTTAGGAATTGCAGGAGGACAATTTTATGATTTGAGTTTAAAAAATGAGGAGGTCAACAAAGATAATATTATTGGTATGCAAAATAAAAAAACTGGAGCTCTAATGGGATTTTGTGTAGAGACTTCTGCTATTTTGGCAGATAAAAAAGATTTAGAAGAAAAATTTAAAAGTACTGGCGTAAAGCTAGGACTATTATTTCAAATTACAGATGATTTTTTAGATAAATATGGAAATGCTGATATTTTAGGAAAGCCTGTTCAACAAGATGTAGTAAAAGGTAAAAATACTTTAATTGATTATTTGGGAGAAGAGGAAACTAAAAAATTAATGAAGAAACTGCAGATAGAAATCGAACAAAATTTGAAATCTCTACCTAAAACAAATTCCTTATTAAACTGTATGAATTTTATAATAGACAGAAAAAATTAATTTACCCTTAACTCTTTTGGCAATTTAAATTCAACGTTTTCTTTTATAATCTCCACTTCTTCAACATTGATGTTTCGAATTTCTTTGATACGATCAAGTAATTGATCTACTAAAATTCCTGGCGCTGACGCTCCTGATGATATTCCGATACATTTTGCATTTTCAATAATTTTCTTTGGTAATTCAAATTCTTGGTGAACTAAAAAACTTTCCTTGCTTCCATTTTTTTTTGCAACTTCAACTAATCTTTGTGAATTAGAGGATTGTCTACTACCAACAACGAAAAAAACGTCACATTTTGCAGCTATGTTTTTAACAGCCATTTGTCTGTTGGTTGTCGCATAGCAAATATCGCTTTTGATGGGAGCCTTAATTTTTGGAAATTTTTTTAAAAGTGTTTCAATAATTTCTTTGGTATCATCAACTGATAAAGTAGTTTGTGTAATGTATGCAATTTTATTTCCCGATAAATTGATTTGATCAATGTCTTCTATTTTCTCAATTAATAATACTTCCCCTGGCGGTAATTGGCCCATTGTTCCAATTACTTCAGGATGATTTTTGTGACCAATCAATACTATTTGATACCCATGTTTATTCAACAATTCTGCTTCACGGTGAACCTTCGAAACTAAAGGGCAAGTAGCATCAATAAATTGTAAATTTCCAATTTTTGCATCTCGGTAAATTTGTTTAGCAACACCATGTGCTGAAAAGATTACAGGCCTGGTTTTGTCTTTTATTTCATTAAGTTCATTTATAAAAATGACACCTTTTTTTTCTAAAGTTTGAACCACATGTTTATTATGAACAATCTCATGTCGTACATAAATAGGAGTTCCAAATTTTTTTAAACTTTTTTCAACAATATCTACAGCCCTATCCACGCCAGCGCAAAAGCCTCTTGGGGCACATAAAAGTATTTTTAAACTATTATTCATTATTTCTATCCAATACCTCTAATAATATATGGGGAAGTGTAAGTGAAGCTAAACCTATAAAAATAACCTGTACAATATTTTGATTAATATTTTCATTTAATAAATAAAGTGAAAGAAATGCAAAAATCGCAGTTAAAAGAGTTAGCGGCGTAGCCTTTATAACAAATAACTTTAATCCTTTCATGATATTTTTAGAATCAAGCTCTTCAGCTAATCCAATAATATGTTTAGATGAATGCAGGAAACAAAAATACATTGAAAATGCTAAGATTAAAGGCAAATATATAAAAGATAGTAAAATAAAAATAATTTCAAGTAAAATTAAAACTAATTTATCTATTTGTTTTCTTAGTAATAAAACCAAACCTATCATGACTAAAATTAAATTTATTGAAAATAACAACGATTTAAGCTCAGTAAGTTCTTCATAGTGTATTGGAGGAACCATTAAATATTCAAAAAAGACAGCAGTAGTCTCTTGATTATAATGAAATGATAAAGTGATTATTAGTAAACCTTTAAAAAAACATACTAGATTAAACAAATACCCTTTGCCTTTGATAAAAAAACGAAGGTCCTCTTCTCCAAAATGATAACTAGCAACTAAAAGAAATAATAATAAAGCTATGACTGGATATAAAATCCAGCTAAAAATGACAATTAGACTTAACAAAATATAACCTGGGTAAAATACTACAAACCATTTTTTACTTAGTATTGGTTGAAATAATTTTTCTCCTCGCAAGTGATCAAGAGCGCCGTGAGATACACCAAGAATTAAAATCATAAAAAAACAAAAAAAAAGTAAATTAAGATTATCTACAATAATATTATTTTTTAATAAAAAATAAAATATCAAACCTGTTATTGAAAAAACTAATAAAAAAAATTGGTGAATTTTTTTAATTTCCATAGTGAAGTAAATTCTTCAAAAATATTTTTTTTGGCATTGCTTTGATTACTTGATAATCATCAAATATACTTCCTTTACTAGATAAAAAACGAATTACCTGATTTTGATAATGTTCGTTAAATATTTTAAAAAAAATATCAGGCATTATTGACATATTATATTTTAATACTTTAACAAATAAGCGATCTAAAAACTCATATTTATTGGAAATTATTTTTTTAAAAGATAAATTATCAATTGAATTGGCAATTATTTTTGAGTGTAGCTGAATATAAGGGAATGCATAACCAGTGCTCATTCGATTTATATTACCACGTAAACCGATATTAAAATGCCCAGGTTGACTTTGAAATTGCGTTCTAAACATTGGTATTGCCCCAATTTCTTCTCTTATAATATTATAGTTTTCTATTTTTAGGTTATCATGAATATATACTTCGAGTTCTTTGTAATAATTTTTTTTATGTAGATCATTTAAATAAGATAACCAAGTCGTTTCAATTAATGCTCTATTATTAGCAAATGGTAGAATATAAAAAAAATGAACGCCATTTTTCTGCTCACAATTAAAATCCATTAAGGTCACATCATTTTCATTAAAATGATTTTCTATTGTCTCGATTTCATACCCATAAAAATGTTGATATAAATTTCCTGGATCTGGTTTTGGATTACGACTGTCAAAAATTATTTTAGATTTTATATTTATATTTTCTGTTTTAATTTCAAATATATTATTTTGTCTTGTTATTGTTTTTATATTTGAATTAAGCTTTAAATCAAAATTATCATTCAATTGACTTTGAACTTTTTCATAAAATTTTAAGCTATTAATTGTTTGATATGGATACATTGATTTTTCAAATAGTTTCAATTGATTTTTAAGTTTTATATTAAATTTAAACCATTGTTTTTCTAAGCAGTCTTCAAAATCGTGTTCATCGATTTTCCAAAATGACCAGGTGCGATCTTTTTTAAATTCTGGCTTTTTATCTATAATGATAATTTTTTTATTAATTTTTTTATTTTTTAAAATTTGATATGCCAAAGATAATCCTGCACAACCTGCTCCAATTATAGCGATATCATAAATCATAATAGCAGTTGGTATTGCGTATGAAGCTCATTTGTTTGATGAGTTGGTTCTGCATTTTTGTATCTTTTATTTTTTGTGAAATAGTTTTTTACGAGAATAACAGTTTTTTCAAAGGTATTTAAATAAATTCTTTTTTTTAAATAAAGGTATTTATTTTTCAAAATCTTTGTTCCAATTGAATTATAAAGTATTGCCGCTATTAAAATACTGAATCTATTTTTATGAGGAATAAAATAAATTCCATCAATCCCACTTTGGTAATACCTTTCAGCTATATTTAAAATTTGGTGCGTAGCATTAAAAATACACTCCTTATTTTTATCATTTAAGATATCCTCTAAAGAGAAACCATTTGGGAGCATATCTTTTGGAATATAAATTCGATTATTGATAGAGTCTTCTTTTATATCCCTTGATATGTTGGTTAGCTGCATACCAATCCCAAGATCGATTGCAAATCTTTCAGCATTTTGATCATTAGCTCCTAGGACTTTGGTCATTAAGGCTCCAACGGTCCCAGCGACTTGATAGCTATAAAATAGTAGTTCTTGCAGGTTTTGTGGTTGTTTGAATTTAGTATCTGAAGATACACCCGAAATTAAATCGTCAATAAATATTTGTTTTAGGCCATATTTAATTTGAATTTTTTTAAAAGATTGATTTACAAGATTTAGGGATACTGGTTGCTTATAATCTTGTATTAAATTTTTAAGTTCATTTGATTTATCTGAGTCATAATTATCTGCTGCATCGTCAAGCTGCCTACAAAAGGCATACAATACTGCCGCATCATTTAAAGTTTGTTTGTCTAATAGTAGACCTGAAAAATAAAAAGATTTTGCATGTTTTTTCAAAATATTTTTAAAATTATTTTTCATAATTAAATATTAAGATTATCCAAAACTTTTGCCGAGGATAATACACCTGGAATACCAGCTCCAGGGTGAGCACCTGCACCTACAAAGTATAAATTATCAAGTAGTTCAGATTGGTTATGGAATCTAAAATATGCCGATTGGGTAAAGATCGGCTCTATTGAAAATCCTGATCCAAATTTTGTATTTAGTTCTTTTTCAAAATAATCAGGAGTTACAAAAATTTCAGCTTCAATATATTTGGAAAGATCTGGTATACAGGTTTCTTCTAATTTTTTTATAACTTTATTTTTAAAACTTTTTCCTTTTTTTTCCCAATCAATTTTAGATTGATTATTCGGCACAGGAACTAAAACATAAAAACAATCTTTCCCTTTTGGTGCCATTGTAGGATCGGTTGCAGTGGGTCGATGAAGATAATAACTAAAATCATCATCAAGTTCTTTGGAATAAAAAATTTTATTTAATAATTGTTTATGAGAATTTCCTAAATAAATGGTATGATGTTCAATATTTTTGTATTTTTTTTTTGTTCCAAAATAAAATACATACAAGCCCATAGAATATTTTAACCTTTGACGCTTTATATCGAAAAATTTATTATTAATTTTAGGAAATATAAATTCATCATAAACCTTTGGAGGATCAGCATTACAAACAACTATATCAGCTTCTATTTTTGAAGTATTTTTTAATACAATATTTTTTACTTTCTTATTCTCGTGATTAATTTTCAAAACCTCCTGACCCTTTATAATTTTAATACCAACTTGTGCCATCAGTTTTTCAAAAGCGGAAATAATATTTCCTGTTCCACCCATTGAGTAATGCACTCCCCATTTTCTTTCCAAGAAAAGAATAAGAGCATAAATTGAAGTTGTACTGTAGGGATTGCCACCTACCAAAAGTGGATGAATAGTAAAAGCTTTCCTTAATTTTTCATTTTTAATATAAGTTGAAACAAATTTATAAACAGAGTTATAACTTTTTAATTTTAGTAATGAGGGAATTTGCTTTAGCATAAACCAAAACTGATGGAATGGTTTATCTGCTAATTTTGCGAAACCAATATTAAAAATCTTTTCCGATTGTATTAAAAGTTTCTCAAAACCTTTTTTATCTTTTGGATTTATTTTTTTAACTTCTTGAAGTAGCTCATGTAAATTTTCTCCATAATTTAATTTTGAAAGGTCATCAAAGATAAATTGATACCAAATTTTCAGAGGAACTATTTTAATATAATCTTGATAGTTTTTATTAAATAATTCAAAAAGTTCATAAATTAAATGAGGTGCAGTTATAACTGTAGGTCCAGCATCAAAAGTATAGCCTTCCTTTTTAAATACCCTGGCTCTTCCTCCTAAATCATTTTGTTTTTCAACTATAGTAACATCATGTCCTTTAGCTTTTAGTCGAAGTGCAGCTGCTATTCCGCCAAAACCAGAGCCAATTACAATAACTTTCTTTATATTATTCATTCTATTATGAGGAAAAACTATCCTAAAAGTTGTGTTTTTTCAGGAAAAAAAAGCTTTTATTGTGGAATTTTTTTATTTTAAGGCTTCTTAAATAATCAAATTTAAGTATAAAGTGACGCAGTTAAAGGCGAATCCATATGGCTTCGCTTTTTTTGTTTAAACAAAAAGGAGAATAATATGAAAGAAGTGTTACTTCAGCCTGGTGATCTAGTTGGTATTTCCTTCTGGGTCATTTCAATGGCTATGTTGGCTGCTACAGTTTTCTTTTTCGTAGAGAGAAATTCTGTAAAAGCTTCTTGGAGAACTTCCGTGACTTTAATGGGTTTAGTTTGCGGTATCGCGTTTGTACACTACATGTATATGAGAGGTGTATGGATCCAAACTGGAAAAAGTCCAACAGTCTTTAGATATATCGACTGGTTACTGACAGTTCCATTACAAATGTTAGAGTTTTACTTTATACTAATGGCAGTTAGAAAAGTTCCAT
>MDTB01213111.1_pt1 | contig 10363 bp, 7 predicted proteins | sample 811161 | NCBI WGS metagenome assembly MDTB01 (sample SAMN05326650, study PRJNA326480) | marine metagenome | isolation source: seawater | place: Mediterranean Sea | collected 2009
CACCATTAACTCGAGTAAAGTAAACCCGTTACAGTCGCTGGGATTGTCTGCCCAATTCGGGCGATAAGGCGCAGCGAATAAACGCTTATGACAAGTGCAAGTAAATCCGAGTCTCATGCCTAGAATTATGCGCACACCTAGACTGCTCGATAGCAGCGCCTCGCCTTTTCAGGCGTAAGCGATCATGGATTTACTTGTACTATTTACGCCATAGCTCTACGCGAGATCGCTGCAGCGAACCTCCCTTATGTGCGTCAATGGTTGCTAAACCGTTAGCAGCACTTTGCCCACAGTCTCGTTGCCAGCCACTAATGCATGCGCGTCGCCAGCGCGCTCAATTGGAAACGTGGTATCGATAATGGGCCTTATTGTGCCGTTTTCGATATTCGGCCATATGTCCTTGCGCAGCCCATCCATGATGTTGGCTTTTTCACCAATAGGCCGCGCTCGCAGAGTCGAACCAATAAGACGCAGACGCTTCATTAAAAGCAGCGCCATATTCAACTCCGCCTGAGCCCCGCTCATAAGGCCGATCAATACTAGCCGCCCACCTACGTTGAGAACCGCGGCGTTATCCGTTAGATACTCTGCGCCCACTGGGTCGAGCACCAAGGAGACTCCCTCGTCACCGGCCCATTGATTAACCGCGGCAACAAACGACCCCTGATGACGATCGCTGCCCGCTGCAGCGCCCAACGCCTTGCACTGAGCTACTTTGTCTTCAGAGCCCGCAGTCACAAAACATGGGTTGCCGCTCATCCGCAGCATCTGAATAGCCGCAGTACCCACGCCACTTGCACCTGCATGGACCAGCACGCGCTCGGTTGGCTGCAGCGCTCCCTCGATATAGAGATTCAAATACGCGGTGGCAAACACCTCAGGTAAGGCAGCAGCCTCTACACAGCTGAGCCCTTTAGGAATGGGGAGCACCTGTCCTGCGGCCACCACCACCTCTTCGGCATAACCGCCTCCTGCCAGCAAGGCGCATACCTCATCGCCGAGGGACACACGCTGCACACCCTCGCCAACTTCGATAACTTCCCCTGCGCATTCCAATCCCAAGACCGGGCTCGCTCCTGGAGGTGGCGGATAACCTCCCGTTCGCTGTACCAAATCGGCCCGATTGATAGCAGTCGCCACTACCTTAATCCGTACTTGACCTGGACCACATTCGGGACGCGGATAATCTAGCCATTGCAGCTCGTCACCCTGTACTTGTATTGCTCGCATTACCCTTTTCCTCCTACGTTGGTGCCAGCCTTTAACACGTTGCCAGCCAGATCTGTCATCACCCCGCGCCCTATCGAGAACCCTATCAAAGGCCCTATCGAAGGCTTCATCAAAGGCCCTATCGAAGGCGCTATCGAAGGCGCTATAAAGACCCTACCAAGACATGCGGATCTTCAGACCCTGCTCATGCAGGTACTGCTTAAGCCCGCTTACTTGATACTCGCCAAAGTGCACCATGGAGGCCACTAGCGCCGCATCGGCACCGCCCTCGGTTAATACCTGATGCAAATGCTCTGGCTTGCCGGCACCACCTGAAGCAATCACCGGAATCCGCACACTCTGAGCAATCATCGAGGTCAAGACGATCTCATAGCCGTCCTTTGTGCCATCGGCATCGATAGAATTCACCACCAACTCGCCAGCGCCGCGGGTCTCGCCCTCTAAAGCCCAAGCCAGGGCATCCAGGCCCATGGGCGTGCGACCACCATTAATCACAATCTCATAGCCACTGGGGATCTCCGGGGTGACCACTACTTTGCGCACATCCATAGACAGCACAACATTCTGGTTGCCAATGGACTCGGCGCATTCGTTAATTAGCGCCGGGCGTTTCACCGCTGCCGAATTCACATTGATTTTTTCGGCCCCTGCCAGTCGCAGGTCGGTGGCATCACTGACGCTGCGAATACCGCCGCCGACTGACAGTGGGATAAACACTTGGCCAGCCACCATTTCAACGACATTAAGCATGATGTTGCGCTTGTCGCTGGAGGCAGTGATATCGTAAAACACCAGCTCATCCAGCCCATCGAGATAGTATTCCCGCGCCTTCTCTACTGGATCGCCAATATCTCTCGTATCGACAAACTTAACGCTTTTAGCCAAATGCCCATCGCGCACGTCCAAACACGCTACTACTCGTTTGCTCAGCATTGACCACTCCACGCGGCAAAATTCGCCAACAGGCGCAGGCCTATACGCCCGCTTTTTTCTGGGTGAAATTGCGTGCCTAAATAATTGTTTAGGCCTATCGCGCAGGTGAACTCATCTTCATATTGGGTAGTCGCATAGACAGCTTCTTGGTGGTCTGGCGTGGGGAAATAACTGTGCACAAAATAAAACTCATCCCCCGGCTCAATACCTGCCAGCACAGGATGAGGTCGCACGACACGTACCTCGTTCCAGCCCATATGCGGTACTTTGAGGTTTGGACGATTTACGCGAAATCGTCGTACTTGTCCTGGAATTAGACCAAGGGTATCGGTATCACCCTCTTCGGAGTGGTCCAAAGACACTTGCATACCCAGACAGATACCCAGCACCGGCACCCCTTGAGCGATGACTTCTTTTAAGGCTTGGTCCAATCCCCGCGATGCCAAGCTGCTCATCGCCGGTCCTGCGGCACCCACGCCGGGGAAAATTATTCGGCTGGCTTTACGCAATTGATCAGGATCGGCACAAAACTGGGCATCTAAACCGACGCTGGCACAGGCTCGTTTCACGCTGGCTAGATTGCCCGCGTCATAGTCTAAAATTAACGTCAACGTCAGTACTTTCGTCGCTTTACAGGGGATGAGCATGCTATCGAAACCACGCCTCATTCACCAGATAAACACAAAATGGCTGATATAAAGACAACGTCTTCGACAAGACCTTGCACCAACATTGCGCCCAGCAAAAAAGCGCAGGACCATGCTCCAGCAGCCAACGAGACCATTACCATGCAAGCAAGCGCAGCCAGTAAGTTAGGCTTCCTACTAATCAATCTTGGTACTCCAGATTCGCCCAGCGTGCCAGACGTCCGCAAATACCTGGGCGAGTTCCTTATGGACCCACATGTATTAAAAGTCCCCTGGCCGATCCGAAAACTTATCGTCGGTGGTTTTATTCTGCCCTTCCGGCCTAAGCAAAGCGCCGAAGCGTACGCAAGTATCTGGTCCGAGCAGGGCTCTCCGCTGCTGGTGCGCAGCCAAGCCCTTGCGGACAAGCTGCACCATCGCTTGCAGTGCCCAGTCGCGCTCAGCATGCGTTATGGCAGCCCAAGCATCGCAGACGGCATGGCCTCTCTTGCAGCCCAAGGTGCTGACCAGGTATGCATTGTGCCGCTGTACCCTCAGTACGCCGACTCCACAGTAACCACCTCAGTAGAGGCCGCTCTTACAGCCACACCTGAGCAAATGAACAGTCAAGTTATGCCGGTCTTTTGGCAGGATCAGAGCCACATTCAGGCGTGGGGCGAAACCATCAGACGCCACCTGCCCGAACAGTGGGACCATCTTCTGTTCAGCTATCACGGCCTGCCGGAAAGTCATCTAACCAGTACTGATCCAACCAACGAGCATTGTCTGCGTGTCGAAAACTGTTGTGAGCAGCCCTCCACCGCTCACGCTACTTGCTATCGGCATCAAGTTATCAGCACCACCAAGGCCATTGCCTCTTACCTGGGTTTGCCCGAGGACAGCTATAGCGTAAGTTTTCAATCGAGGCTTGGACGGATTCCTTGGCTCACACCGTATACTGATCAAGTGTTAGAGCAAATGCCCGCTCAAGGGATCAAGAATGTCGCAGTAGTCTGCCCGGCGTTCATTGTCGACAATCTAGAGACTTTGGAAGAGATGGGCATTCAAGGCCAGGAAACATTCATCGAAGCTGGAGGGGAGACATTCACCCTGATTCCTTGCCTCAATGACGATGACCAATGGATAGACTGCTTGGCTAAGCTCTGCCATGCCGAACAGGCCAAAGCGTTGTCTGCCAGCGCGGACTCGGCGGCCCGCAGCGCTTAACTATCCATTAAGGCGGCAAGACTTGAAACCTCGTGGTAGAACGAGCGCACCAGAGCTTGGGCGAACATAGACTTACGCGCCACAAATCGCACCGGGCGGGTCAGGCCTTTAGCCTCCAAAGGAATCAACAGATCTGCTGGCACGCCTAGCGTGGTGGCTACGCCTACCGGCACCAAGCCATGCCCAAACCCAGCCAAAGCCATTTGTGCTACCGCAAAGAATGACTCCAATGAAGCGACTCGATTTAGGTTTAACCGCTGCATGTCTTCTTCAATTGACCCCCAGGCGCCAGAGCGCGACTCAATGGTAATCACATCTAGCGAGGTGCCACTTTTGTAACGCAGGCGTTTTAAGGCCGACGGAATAATGACCATAGGTTCTAGTCTGATCACCTCTGAAACTAAATCTGTATCTTTGTCGGGGCTACCCGTGCAAATGCCAACCATGTATTCACCTGAACGCAGGCGATCTAGCACTACCGGCGAGCGTTGAGCATGAAATTCAAATTCGACGCCAGGCATCACATCGCGTACCTGGGAGAAAAGGTTTGACCCCCAGCTAGCGAGAATAGCCTCAGATACGCCAAGAATTATCTTGCCTTTGCGCAGCGCGTTATCTTCAAGGAATACGCTGCGCAGCTCAGATATCAATGGTGTTACACGCTCCACCAAACGCGTGCCATGATGGGTTAACACCACGCGACGCCCATGTCGCTCAATCAAGTCTCGATCGTAATACCGTTCCAACGCGGCGATGCGCTTGGATACCGCTGACTGGGAGACGCGCAACGCCGTACTCGCCTCCATCATGGTGCCGGTTTTAGACAACGCTACTAAGGTTTCGAGATTCTCAATCATGAAGGACTGCCATTCTTATGCCGCATCAATCATATGCCGTCAAAGCGCATATTTCATGAGTCATTTCGCTCTCACAAAGGTTTTCTTGCGTCCGACTATTCGTCCGACTATTCGTCCGACTATTCAGTGAACGAGCGATGCCAAGCCCAGGCGCTAGCTACGATGGAATCAAGCGTATGATACTCAGGCGCCCAGCCCAGGACCGTCTGGGCCTGGGCGGAGTCTGCGACCAGGGATGCAGGGTCGCCGTGCCGTCGCGGTTTGATCTGATAATCGATTGGCTTACCTACTACGTTGGCACAAGCATCGATCACCTCCAACACCGAAAAACCATCACCATTACCGAGATTGAATGCAGAAAACCCGTGCTCGCTCGCCATGTATTGCAGGGCCCGCCAATGCGCCTGCGCCAGGTCGTTAACATGAACATAATCGCGCACACAGGTTCCATCGCGCGTATCGTAGTCATTACCAAACACTTGAAGATTGCTTTGCTCGGCAGCCAGCGAATTTAAAACGTTGGGAATCAGATGAGTCTCGGGACTGTGCGCCTCGCCAATTTCTCCGGAAGGATCTGCACCGGCAGCGTTAAAGTATCTTAGTGCGACTGCGTTGAGTTGGTAGGCCGCGCACATGTCTGCCAATAACGACTCCACCACCAATTTGCTTTGGCCATAGGGGTTAATTGGTTGCTTGGGATGATCTTCAGCTATCTTTTCAGTCACTGGCCGTCCAAAGATGGCCGCTGTGGACGAGAACACAATGTTTTGCATGTCGTTCGCCAGCATTTGCGTGAGCAGGTTAAGGGTGCCGGTGACATTGTTGCGGTAATAAAAGTCGGGGCGTTGAACGGACTCTCCCACCAAGGATTTGGCGGCCAAGTGCACCACACCATCAAATTGGCGCCCTTTGAGAAGCCGTGCCAGAGTCTCCTGATCGAGCAGATCTACCTTAAGCAACTCAAAATCACCGAAGGCCCAAGGGTGTCCCGTCGAGAGATTATCTAGCACCACCACATCATGACCAATGCCTTGCAGGTATCTGACCATATGCGAGCCGATATAGCCTGCGCCACCACAGATTAATAGCTGCATTCCCCTGCCCCTTTACCAACAATACTCATTTCCGATAAGTCTCTGACTAATATGATGTGTGAGGGTGCCAACGCCAAATTTTTCAGCACTGCAGCTCTGCCTCCAGGATTAAAACTGCCGACGCCAACGTTCTTAGCCGTTAAGCTGGGCACATGATCTTTGCTACTCTCGTTTCTAAACCGTTGCTGCTTGCGCTTATCGTCATCAGCAGCGCATTTTTTACCAGTGCTCTTTCTGGGCTAGTTGGCATGGCGGGTGGCATGTTGCTGATGTTTATTCTGATTAGCATCATGCCTGTAGCCAGTGCCATGATCTTCCATGCCATCACGCAAATCTCAGCCAACGGTTCAAGAGCCTGGCTTCTCCGCGAGCATCTCGTTTGGCGTCTGTTACCACCGTATCTAATAGGCGCGGGTATGGCTGCGACTCTAGGTGCGATGATCGCCTTTGTGCCAGAACCAGGCATGGTGCTTGTTCTTATTGGTCTGTTCCCATGGCTCGCTCGCTGCAGCCAATCCATAGCGGGATTGAATATCATGCATCCGCCGACCGCGATGCTATGCGGCTTTATTGTCACTTCAGCGCAACTCACAGCTGGGGCCTCTGGCCCGGTGCTGGACATGTTCTATTTGCAAAGCGGTTTAGGCCGCGAAGCTGTTGTTGCCAACAAATCTCTTACTCAAACCATCGGTCATGGCCTGCGCATTCTCTACTACGGTGTCTTAATCGACATAAGCTATGAATTGTCACCTTGGCTGCTTGGGGCCACTGTCCTTGCTGCGCTTTTGGGAACTCGCCTAGGTACATGGTTACTTCGCAGATGGAACGATGCACAGTTTCAGCGCATTACCTCGAAGATCATTCTCACCATCGCAACGATAAGTTTGCTCCAAGGTCTGCGCTTACTATTTATTTAAACCCCTCGTCTTTAGCAGCCAGGCAAGGGCCGGACCTAAATCGGCTTAACAACGAACAGCAGATCTCCAACATTTACCTGTTGACCGTTGCTTATGTTGACCCGGGTGACCCGATAGCGTTTGCTTTCGTCATAGATTGCGCCATCAACATTAAAGTCTCTTAACGCTAGTGGATTGAAGATCTTCATGGCTTCCAATTGACACAGGGTATGGTCGATAGCGACCTCATCGCCGACGCTTACATACTCAGGCTCTGTTGGCGAAGGCGTGCTATAAAATATTGCTGTCGCTGGAGCTAACACCTTCAGCTCATCGGTTCCATCAATGCTGATACTCTCAAGATCAATGCTATCGCCAGCGGAGCCGCTGCCCTGCTCAATGTCTTTCAGCAAGCTCGGCAAGTCACAACGCTCAAGTAACTCCGGCAGGTAATTAGTGTCATACACTCCAGCTCGGAACACTTCATCCTTGAGCACCAATCGCAACAAGGGAATGTTGGTGCATATGCCACCAAGTCGAACCCGATCCAAATAGTCCAGCAGCTTGTCTGCTGCGGCATCCCGGCTGTCAGCATGGACAATCAGTTGCGCCACCATGCTGTCGTAATAAGGCGATACAAACTTACCTGCGCCAACGGTCGAGATAATCTCCACGCCATCTTCCTGCGGGAATTCACACTCAACAATTTCGCCGGGGTGCGGACGGAACGCTAACGTTCCATCGCCTTGCATGACAATGCGCTCGGCATTAATGCGCACTTCAATCGCATAGCCATCAGACTTTGCCTGCAAATCTGCAATGGATTCTCCCGCAGCGATGCGGAACTGCTCGGCAACGATATCCACGCCAGAGGTCCACTCCGTAACCGGGTGCTCGACTTGCAGCCGAGTATTCATTTCCATGAAGTACACGGCGTTAGATTTCAGATCGAAAATAAACTCAACGGTGCCTGCTCCTACATAGCCAACCTCGTTGGCTATGTCGCCGGTAGATCGAATAACGGTTTCTAGCAGCTCTTTGGAAAGCATCGTCGACCCGGACTCTTCTACCACTTTCTGTTTATCCCGCTGCACGCTGCAGTCGCGAATGCCCAGGACTTTTGTATTACCGTGGCTATCTCGCAGCAGTTGCGCTTCGATATGGCGCAGCGAGGTAACATACTTTTCCAGATATACGTCGCCATTGCCGAATGCGCTCCGCGCTTCAACGCCCACTCTATGAAACAGCGCCTCAAACTCCTCTGGTCCTTCAACCAACTGAATCCCTTTGCCGCCGCCGCCATGAACAGCTTTAATAAGGATGGGGTAACCAATTTCTAATGCCACTTCAGCAGCTCGCTCGACATTTGTCATGATGCCGTGACTGCCCGGCACCACCGGCACGTTAAGGCGCATCGACGTACTTATGGCGTTAGACTTGTTGCCCATGGTTTCCATACTGGATACCGGGGGTCCGATGAAATTAATGCCGCGATTTCTAACGGTCTGCGCAAAGTCAGAGTTTTCAGACAGAAAGCCAATACCCGGATGTAGACTATCGACACTTTGTGTTTCCGCAACGTTGAGCACGCTTAGCGCATTCAGATAGCTTTCGTCAGGCGTGTTGCCGCCGATACAAACAAGTGTGTCGTTGTCGCCAAGCATATCGGCTGCTTGCGACTCCATGTCCGGATCGCTTTGCACCAAAACCACCTGAATGCCCTGATTCTGCGCTATGCGAATCAACTTAACTGCCGTGCAGCCTCGAGCGTGAATCAACACTTTTTTAACCGGGCGCACCAAATCCTCGTCAACGTATACTTGACGTCGTGCAGTCGGCGCAGAGCGCTGTTCATAAAGACCACCATCTAACACCCGTGATACCACATCCTCAACGCTGTCTTCAGGCTGAGGAATAGCGTTATCTACAGCAGCCAACGCTGGGTCTAGATCGTCAAAGAAGGGGTGCTTGACCAAACCTTGCATCGCTCCAGGAGTTTGAGACAGATAGTTAGCTAGAATCGACTTCAATGGCAGATTCGACGGCACAACGATTTGGCCCGCAAACGGCATGCTGGTGCCAGAAAAATAATAGGTCTGAACCAGCGGATGAGTCACGAAGCTTGCCTGCGCGCCCCCTGTGCAATCACCGAACCCGAATACGATTACGGGCAGATCATGATCACGAACAAAATGGGTGATTCGATCATTCACCGCCGCCATCGAGAACAACGCGCCAGCGCCCTCTTTTGTCTGCATGCCTCCGGATGAGATAAAGCATATGACCGGCAAGCTTTGTTCTACGCACTCCACGAGTAAGCGACAAACTTTTTCTGCACTGGCCATATCAAACGCGCCCGCCTGAAACTGGACATTCGATATCACCACCCCAAACTTAGTCTGGGCCGAGTCTTTGAAACGGCCGATACCAGTTATCACACCGCAAGGGGGCAGGTCGTTATTCAGCGCATTTTCAATGGATGCCCTGAAGCCAGGAAAAGAACAAGGATCTGACGACAGCCAGTCATCGTATAAGCCTTCCCATTGGTCAAAATATCGGTCGATAAAATCTTCATAGGTAAATCGTTTTTGGCCCTTCACATCCCGCAACACGCGCTGCATTTGCAGATCGTTATAGGCCATATTGAGACGGTTCCAAAAGTCCTTACGCCGCCCAATGTTGCGCGGCGCAATACGCCCCTGATAAGTCTTGCCGTCACGCTCACTGGCAATGTAGCTGTTCAGCAACGTGGTGAATAAGTACGAAACCACAACAAACAAAGCATCGGCCAGATGAGTAAAGCTGAGTTTTTTCCATTCTTCCACGGTGCGAAAGAATTCACTTGAGCGACTGATCCTCTGCATGCGCTGGTGCCAGTCAAAGAATCTGTCTTTGAGCTCGCTGACGGACAATGCCTCGTCCGACGCTCCCATGACACCAGAGGCTGCCTGAATCGAGTCATCAAGCATCTGTTGCAAAGTTTTCTGAGAAAGATACTGCGAGGATTGCGCTTCCTGAGCTACTGATTCCAATCGCCCGATCGCTTGATCGTAGATGCCATCAAACAGCAGCAGGTTTTCACATTCGGCGACAAAGTCTTGGCGCAACTCATCTCGCGTTAGCACATCCAAAATAGTCATCTGGGCGACCGCCTTGGGGTTGCTGTCGGAGCTAACCGATGGCAGTAAGCCAGGCAACTGGGCGCTTAAATAATCGCGATTGGCTTGGATGTCTGAACCAGCATGCCCTTCAACGAGTCTCGGCCCGGTGATCAACATGTTCAATTCTGCCGCAAACTGCTTGGTTACGAAGCTGTCAGATAAGGACACCACCCGCTGTGGCGAGAGCAATTTACGGCCCTCATAGCTGAACTTTTCTCGCAGCCTATTGGCGAGATCAGGCTGATCGCCAATCGCTTGCAGCGTCGCGCGGACATCTTCAAGGTCTGCTGGCCGGATAATGTTGCCCGAGTCAGAGTTATTCTGAAGAAAGTCCTTTAA
>MDTB01023327.1_pt1 | contig 10362 bp, 11 predicted proteins | sample 811161 | NCBI WGS metagenome assembly MDTB01 (sample SAMN05326650, study PRJNA326480) | marine metagenome | isolation source: seawater | place: Mediterranean Sea | collected 2009
AACTATGACCGATCTACACTTTCACAATACGGCGTCTGGCAAAAAAGAAAAATTTACACCGATCGATCCAAAACACATAAAAGTTTACGTGTGCGGACCGACAGTCTATAGCTACGTCCACATAGGCAACGGCAGGCCGGCGGTGGTATTCGATGTGCTCGTGAGGCTTCTCAAACTAATTTATCCGAAGGTGACCTACGTCAGAAACGTTACCGACATAGACGACAAAATCAACAATGCCGCTCTGGAAAACAATGAATCTATTCAGGTTCTTGCCGACAGGTACACCCAAGCCTATGAAGAGGACATGGTGTCGCTAGAAGTCATCCCTCCAGACATCGCACCGAGAGCAACCCATCACATCAAAGAGATCATCTCAATGATCTCTATATTGGTCGAAAAAGATTTCGCTTACGAAAATGAGGGGCATGTCCTCTTTCATGTTCCTGCGGATCCACATTATGGAGAGCTCTCGCGGCGCTCTCTAGATGAAATGGTAGACGGCGCCCGCGTAGACATCGCGCCCTACAAAAAAGACGCGAAAGACTTCGTACTTTGGAAACCTAGCAACAAAGAGCAGCCCGGCTGGGATAGCCCCTGGGGGAATGGGAGACCGGGTTGGCATATTGAGTGTTCCGCCATGATTCACAAACACTTAGGAATGACGATCGATATACATGGAGGTGGCTCGGATCTGACATTTCCTCACCACGAAAACGAGGCCGCGCAAAGTCGATGCGCAAACGAATCGAATGATTACGTCAGGTACTGGCTACACAACGGCATGCTCAGCCTAGGCGCCGAAAAAATGTCCAAATCTCTTGGTAACGTGAAAACCGTCAGAGACTTATGTGAAAAGCACTCCGGCGAGATCCTTCGTTATGCGCTGTTGTCTGGGCAGTATCGATCTCAACTCGCGTGGTCGGACGATCTCGTGACGCAAGCAAAATCTAGCCTGGACTCGCTCTATCAGGCGTTACGAGACAACCCGGTCAAGGAAAAAATTAATTCGATCACACTAGAAGACCTCACCATTTCAGATTATCCCGAGAGTGTTGTTCATCCGTTGATGGACGATCTTAACTCTCCGATGGCACTTGCGGCGATGCACGATTTGGCAGCCACTCTTCAAAAGACGACAAGCCCAGAGGAGGCCTATGCAGCAAAACTAAGTCTCCTTGCTGGTGGGAAACTGCTCGGGCTACTCAAAAAAGATCCGGAAGAGTATTTCAAGGCAGAATCGGCGGGCGACTCTTTGAGCCCCGATGAAATCGAGTTGCTCATCGCCGAACGTAATACCGCCCGTACTGAAAAGAACTTTGGAAGAGCAGATGAAATCCGTCAGGAGTTATCAGATTTAGGCATCGAGCTAGAAGACCTGAGAGGCGAGACTCGCTGGCGCAAGACGTAGTGTCAAAGCTAACAATCTTCGGATCCGATCCTACGGCGCACATACTGCGGATCGCTTGTGAAGCCAATGGTCTGGAAAGCGTTACTCAAGTCGCGTCTAGCTATTCCCCCCTGGTACCCGCGACGATCCTTTCCGCGAACATTTCCAGGATCATCACCGCAGTTAGACCTGAAGAAGAACTTAAAGACCTTTCTACCATCCCTGACAGAAAAATTATTCGGCTTGCCAGATCAGGCTATATTATTTCAGAAATCCCGCTCGGCAAATTTTATTCTGATCGCTACGGCTCAAGCCTATACAACTTGGCCGAACACGATTTGATGACGCTTTTAAGCAACCAACAACCAGAAATAACAAAGAACTTCGAGGAAACATATGACAAAAGAGCAGACATACTTGCCGTTACCGGCGCCACCAACCTCAAGACCAGTAACAGCGATCAATTCAAAACCTACTACGCTGAAATGCCTTTCCAGGGGAAAAAATCCCTAATAAATACATGCTGGATCGGAAACCAACAAGTGGCTTACCAATTCAGCACGAAAAGAACGAGCCATGTGATCTTCTTGCTCCTATCTGACCGTCGATTGGACCCGGAAGATTGGCACCCGACCATCCGTGAAGCAGCTCATTCTGCCGCCTTGAGAGCTCAAAACAATCAACACCCGGCTCCGACTAGCCGGCTTTTAACAGACAGTCCCTCCGTCCACCTAGGCGATGCCTGGTTTGAAGGTGATTGGCTAATACCCGAATCGGTACACATAGGAATAGAAGATGCATGGGTATTGAGCCGAATGATCGAGAACTATGAAGAAGATGTCAGTAGCGCAATCTCAAGCTATAACAAGTTTCGAACAACTCGTCTTGCACGACTGCGTCGATCTAAGGGGCAAGAATTCGACATTTATTTTAAGCAGGAAGGTTTTTCAAAACTTAGCCAATATATTCGTATGGCTTTTTCGACACGATTCATTCCAGAAATATACATGCATTCCCAAGATTGGTTTCACGGATACGACTGCCTCAGGGGTTTCCGGTAAAAATTTTACTGCAAAAACCGGCTCTCAGCTTTAAAACTTTTGCGTAAAAAATTCATTTGGTCACCAAGTATCCTGCCACTATTGATCAACGCTAGATACTCAGCAAAGTTTGGCGTGTAGGGTAGAGCCAGCAATTGCACACCACAATCCTGGACCAGTCTGTTACCTTTGAAGTGGTTACAACGCCTGCAAGCCGAGACCACATTATCCCAATCATCTAGTCCGCCCTTAGATACAGGAATAACGTGATCTCGGGTAAGTTCAATATCAAGAAAATCTTTTCCGCAATAAAGACAAGTACCCTGGTCACGCCGAAAAAGGGCCCTATTGGTAAGCGGCGGAGCCAGCTGTTTTTGGGGGACAACCCTGCCTTGGCAGGCGATTATGCCATGTATTTCTGTTCCACTCTGAATGCCGTTGAACCGAGACCAACCGCCGCGAATTCGTAAAAATGGATCACCTAGGGTCCACACCACAATATCACGGGTATATAAACAAACGGCCTCTTGCCAGCTCACCCAATCGGTGGGCAGGCCCGCCACATTTAGCCTAAGTACTCGTGGTACTCTTGCGAAATTTGACAACAATGCAACCATACAACTCCGAGCTCAACTTTTATCGAAAATCTATTGACTGAACGTTTATCTAAAGATTGAGCCATCTTCAAAAAGTGACAATTTAAGGTACCAATTTAATGGCCCGCGGTCTATTTACACATCCTCTAGCGAAAGGCAAAGTATCCCTCGCATGAATAATCTAATGGTCCTGATCATCATAGCTTTGGTAGCCGGATGTAGCTCCACGGTTAATCAAACAAAAATCAGCGAAAGAACCGTCAAACCATGGTTCTGCCAATCCTCTGACGAAGACGAAGATTGGGATTGTGTACGCTCGCAAACGCTGGTGAGAAATCCAAGCACCGCGGCCTTGAAAAAAAATAATCTGCCAGAAAAAACGCCCACAAAAATCTCTAACGTGAATTCTCCCGAAAAGACCGCGATAACGCCTACCAATAGACCCGGCGGTCAAAAAAACGAACCAAGTAAGTCTAATCCCATAGAAGCCAAATCTAATGGCCTGCCCGACTATGTGAATCTCGCCTATAGTGGCGACGAATCGATCTCTTTACTGGATCTGCCAAAATCTTATTGGGCAGTGCAACTTATCGCACTTTCAAAAAAAGAAGCGCTGGAAACTTACGCGGACCAGACTGAATTACTCAGGCTATCAGGAGCGCGAGTAGCGGTAAGAAATCAGTTACTTTACGTCCTCTTGCTGGGGATCTACGAAACAAAGGATTTAGCCAAGCGAGCCATCGCGAGCCTACCCAAGGAACCGACCAGGAGCAAAGCGCCATGGATAAGATCTATGGGATCACTACAGGCGGCCATGATCCAAGGGGATCGACTCGCCGATAATTAGTTAAATTAGGTAACCTCACCCGGCGCTAAGTTAGAACGGTAAAAACGGCGAAAACCATCTATAGAAAACAGAATCAGCGCAAACCACACACATAAGAGCGTCATCCACCGACTCGTTGTGACCGACTCTCCGTAAGCCCAAATGGCGATAAACAGCGAAAGACTCGGAGCAAGATATTGAAAAACTCCCAAGACCACGAGAGGTAGTCGCGTCGTTGCCGCCGTAAAAAATAATAAAGGAACAACCGTGATCACCCCACCAAGCATCAAAAAGCTGAATTGCATTTGACTTCGCGGCTCCGAAGCGTGACTGAAAAACAAAAGATACACAAACACCAAGGGAATTAAAAAACAGCATTCCACGAGGAGTCCTGTAGCGGCAGGCAGGTTGACTTGCTTTCTCAACAAACCATAAAGCCCAAATGAAAGTGCCAATGTAAGACCATAAGCTGGAACAAATCTATCTAGAAAGAGTTCTAAACTAACTCCAACCATAGCTATCGAAACCGCGCACCATTGCAGACGGCTCAGTCGTTCCCGAAGAAAAGCCCAACCCAAAAAAATACTGATCAATGGGTTGATGAAATAACCGAGGCTCGTTTCCGCGATCTTTTCTTCTGAAATCGCAACAATGAAAACGAGCCAGTTGACCGCTAAACACATCGCACTGGCAAAAAGATATAGATAGTCTCTCATCGAAAGCCGGACTACCGATGACCATCCTCTCACCAAAAAGATAATTAAGCATAAGATCGGAACAGACCAGAAAACTCTGTGGGCTAAGACTTCCATCGGTTGAGCAAAGCCAACCAGAACAAAGTAAACCGGAGCGATGCCCCAGATTCCCATAGCGGCCAGTGCATAAAGACCGCCTAGATGAGTCTTGCCTAACAAGTTTCTATTTGCAAATTACTAAAAATTATCCTTCAACCGGCGAGTCTCCGCAAAAACTTCCACGGGCGAAGCGCCCAACAGGCCGATTGTAGCCTGCAGATTTTGACTAGAGGGTCTTACAAATGGATTAGTTTTTCTTTCCAAACCGATCGATGTCGGAACGGTCGCCAAATTCTCAGCTCTAAGACGGTCGATTTCCTTAGTTCGGGCAATCAGCGCTTGGTTTTCCGGTTCAACCGACAGAGCAAAAGCAGCATTTGCTTGGGTATACTCATGAGCGCAATAAACGACCGTTTCGTCTTTCAATGCCATCAGTTTCTGCAAACTCTCCCACATTTGGCTCGGGGTTCCTTCAAAAAGTCTCCCACACCCGAGCGCAAAAATAGTATCACCGACAAATACCATGTCATCTGACTCAAAGTAATAGGCGATATGGCCGCTGGTATGGCCCGCCACTTCAATAACCCGCGCCTCGGTGCCTCCAAATTCGACAAGGTCATCTTCGTTTACTCTCCGATCGATACCAGGAATACGCCCAAAATCACCATCAAAGCCCACAATCTTGCAACCCCATTGAGCTTTTAACATCTCATTCCCGCCAGCATGATCAAAATGATGGTGGGTATTTAAGATGTGAGTTAGCTTCCACTGCTTCTCTCTTAGGGCGGCATTGATGGCGTCCGCCTCTGGCGTGTCAACTGATGCCGTGTCGCCCGATACGGGATCATGAATCAAAAATCCGTAGTTATCGCTTAAACACTTAAATTGATGGACCTGCAATGACATAACTTCTCCTTACTCTTCAATCTTCAATCTTCAATCTTCAAGCGGAATAAACAAACATTCCCTGGGTTTACCGGCAACACCACGGCTGATATGTCCCTGGCCTTCGGTATCCTCCGCCAAGAGAATGCTTCCCGCACCTAATTTTCTTTTTGAACCGTCACCGACCTCAATTTCAACGGCGCCCGTTAGATTTACGACAAACTGCCTTCGAGGCGCATTATGAAAACCTAAATTATAATCCCCATCTACCTTCCTGAAAATCACACCTCTTGCATTCCACATTGAAGAAATGCTTCCCATTGCTCCTTGAGAATTTAGCTCGATCTCAACGTCTTCGAAATGACTCCGTCCGTCCTCCCCAGTAAACACTCTAGTAATTTGCATTAAAAGCTCCTTAAGGTTTGCGCATTCTGCGATTCCCAATCTAAGAACCAAGTAAATGGTCACTTTGCCTTATATACTTCGATAGACACAGCGCTAAAATGGAAAAGAGGCCAGATGAACGATGTCCTAAAGAATATCATCAATATCATCGACGTTGAAAAGATCGAAACCAATCTGTTTAGGGGGCAGTGCCATCCGTCGGAGCATGTTTTTGGAGGGCAAGTACTAGCTCAGGCAATCACCGCTGCCTTGAGAACCGTAAAACCCGAACATAGCCTTCATTCAATCCACTCTTATTTTTTGCGGCCTGGGGACTCCTCGAGACCTATACTCTTTGAAGTCGACCCTATCCGGGACGGCAGATCTTTTTCGACCCGCCGAGTAGCCGCAATCCAAAACGGAAGGGCTATTTTTACTCTTTCCAGCTCATGGCAGAAAACCGAAAAAGGTTTGGTTCACTCCCAACCAGCACCAGACGTGCTGCCGCCTGAAGCCTTACGAGGAGATCTTGAAACCTTTAAAGCCCTCCTCACTGACGAGCAAGATATAAACAGATTCGCGTTTCGTTTTGAGGCGATCGACTCGCGATCGGTAGAGAGAACTAATCTCGGTGACGGCGAAGCGCATCCACCTTATAAGAATACCTGGCTTAGAGCGCGTGAAGAGTTGCCAGGAGACCCTTGGATCCATCTTGGACTGCTCGCCTATATGTCAGATTTAGATTTTATGTCCACGTCGATGTTGCCTCACGGACGAGAGAAACTCCGAGAAGGTATTCAAGGTGCCAGTCTTGATCACTCACTATGGTTTCACAGATCGTTTCGCGCCGACGAGTGGCTGCTATTTGTCAAAGAGTCTCCACACGCAGGAGGAGGCAGAGGTTTTGTGCGAGGTAAATTCTTTACACGGGAAGGAGAACTGGTCGCTACAGCAGCACAGGAATGTCTAATCCGTCCAATTGTTACAAACTAGCCTAGTACCTTCGACATAAAGAATCGCATAAACACAAAAAACGGTCGACAAAGCTAAATCAGGACCGCCCTAACTCAACCTCATCAACCGATCTACACAAGAGTCGATTAAAGAGAGTCTAGTATCGCTTCGGCGGCGCTCACTTCTAATTTGCCTGGCTCTTCTACGGCGAGCTTAGTCACTTTCCCATCGTCAACGATCATAGCATAACGTTGAGAACGAGTTCCTAAACCGAAGCCGGACCCATCCATTTCTAGGCCAAGGGCTTTAGTAAAGTCTCCGTTACCATCAGCTACCATCAAAAGCTGCTCGGCGTTCTTATCTTTTCCCCACGCATCCATAACAAAAGCATCGTTCACAGACAAGCAAACAATATTGTCTACACCTTTTGCCTTGAGCTCATCGGCTTTTACCACATATCCTGGCAAATGCGCATTGGAGCAGGTCGGGGTGAAAGCCCCGGGCACAGCAAACAGCACCACCTTCTTACCCCCAAACAAATCACCAACAGTCATAGGAGTAGGCTTGCCCTCTTGCATTAGGTGCAGTGTCGCCTCTGGTAAATTCGCGCCTTCTTGTATCGTCATTGAAATTCTCTCGCCCCATTAAAGAGATGAAATTCTCTAAGACAAAACCGGGGTAGTCAAGGTAAATCCAATTTACTCCCACGCAAATCTTGGTTGTTCATAGTGAGCCACCCTGGTCGTCCGACCCAACAGACACACCTCTCTGAATTGATAGAGAATCGCCGCGGTTGGCGCCGCAATGAACTCCTCGCCAACCGGCATTCTCAGTATCGGAAACTCACTGGTGTTAGTCTCAGTGAGACGCGGTGCATCTGATCGCAAAAATTCAGAAACAGGGATACGATGAATGCTAGCGACTTCATCCGGATTAATCTGCGAACGGATACCCACGCCGCCCCATACGACTATAGGCGTGATAGCAAACCCCGAACGGGTCACAAAATCATCAAGGCTACCTAAAACATGCTCACCGCCGATTGTGATACCGACCTCTTCTTCTAGCTCCCTTAATGAGCACTCTTCGCTAGACTCTCCAATTTCTAATTTACCACCGGGCAAAGCCCACTGACCTGGGTGATTACGTAGGCTCTCTGAACGACGAGTCAAGATAATCGCGGCCTCATCAGACCAACCGATCGGATTAGAAATCCCATCGATATCGGCCCCTGGTCCAACATCTGCAATAACCAACGCGACCGACGCCCTGCGCAATTTTTGGTCTTGCGCCTCTACCTTAAGGAACTTGCCAAGATTGGCTTCGACTCTTTCTCGCAATTGTTCGGAGCAAAGATGCAAACTATTTTCAATCACACCAATCGACTTAGGAATAACGTTCTCAGTATAGTACATTCATGAACACCACCCATACCTATAATGAACGCGAGGCTATCCTCTACGGTATCTTAGCAGTCTTACTTTGGTCTACGGTCGCAACCGGTTTCAAACTAGGCTTAAGAGTCCTCCATATTGAGCAGCTACTATTCCTAGGAATCGGGTTTTCCTGGTTGTTTTTTTTAATCGTGCTCATGATCCGAGGCGGCTTTTACATTTCGGTCAAAGACCGGCTGACCGCCCCACTACTTGGGATAATAAATCCTTTCGCCTATTACCTTATTTTATTTGCAGCGTACGACAGACTTCCCGCCCACGTGGCCCAGCCTCTCAACTACACGTGGGCGATTACCTTGGCGATCTTATCCGTTCCGCTTCTCAACGAATCCTTAACCAAAAGAACCATCGCAGGCTTTCTTATTAGCTACGCCGGAGTAGTAATCTTAATTTATTCATCTAAAACTCAATCCGCAGATACGATAGATTTTCTTGGAGTGGGTTTAGCACTTTTAAGCACCCTACTTTGGGCGCTTTATTGGTTGATCAATAAGAAGAGCCAAAGCGATCCCTTGAGCATGATATTTATAGCATTTTCGACGGCGCTGCCACTCTCACTAGTTGCTTGTTTATCGGGTCCGGGCCTCCCGCAACTCAATAACGAGGCCCTTGTTTTTGGCACTTGGGTAGGACTAATTGAGATGGGCATCACTTATCTTTTATGGGAAAGAGCGATCAGACGATCTGCAAACACCGGTCGTATCGCCCAGCTAATTTTCCTATCGCCTTTCGTATCTTTAGTCTTTATCTACTTCTTACTTGGAGAGCACATCTCGTTAGGTGTCATCCTATCCTTAGTTTTCATAATCCTGGGAACCTGGATCACACAAAAACCAGAACCAAAAAATCGTTGAGAGCGCGCAAGAAAAGCTTTTCCCTATAAAAAAACAATAACTCTGATAAACCCGTTCTGTCCTCGAACGTGACAGCATTCACTTTCCTCTAAAATTAGGTTTCCTTTTTTCCAAGAACGACTTAATCCCCTCCTGTCCATCTTCCGTCAAAACCATCTCAGAGATTGCACGGGCTTCTAACTCCATTTGTGTTTCAAGACTTTGTGTAAACGAACTATCTAAAAGACTTTTGACCTTTCCGTAAGCTAGGGAGGGGCCCTGACTGAGTTTGTTTGCAAGCTTCATCGTCTCATTCATTAATTCATTTTTATTGACGACTTTATTTACTATCCCCCAGTCTAATGCCTCTTCGGCGGACAATACTCGATTCGTCAGCATCAGCTCTCGAGTGCGTCGATCCCCGATGCGGCGTGGCATAAAATAGGTAGATGATCCGTCCGGTGATAATCCCGCATTGGTATAGGCCATGGTGAACACGCTCTCCTCGCTTGCGATCGCCAAATCACAGGCCATGACTAAAGAAAATCCAGCACCTGCGGCTGTTCCGTTAACCGCTGCGATAACAGGCGCATCATTTCGATTCAGTCGAGATAACCCAAGATGCAGATCCGCCGCCATCTCCATCATCAAACGTCTTGCGCCCGCGCCAGACGACGCAAATTCTCCTAAGTCCCCACCAGCACAAAACATCCGACCGGTAGCCGTAAGCACAACTGCCCTGACACCCTCATCTTCCGAAACGTCTAACGATACTTGGTTGAGCTCTTTACCCATCAGAGGATTCATTGCGTTGGCCGATTCAGGTCGGTTGAGACAAATTATCGCGACGTGATCTTCGACGGTGTAAGTTAACGTTTCATACATTATTTTCTGACTCCTAATGCTATTTTCCCCTGGGCTCAGGCTTAACTTAACTCCTAAAACCCGATAAGCTGCCGAGAGGTTTAAACGTCTCAGTCTAAAGGAAAATCTGTATAAAATGAGTAATAAAGTGATCCTAGTTACTGGCGGCGCTAGAGGCATAGGCGCAGGAATCGTGCGAACATTTCTCGATGCCGGTGATAGCGTCATGATCTGCGACATAGGTCTAAAATCTGCATCGTCCCAATGGGCATATGAGCTTGCCACTGCATCGGATATATCGGCTATCCAAGATCAATATGAAGAACGCGTAGATGCCTGTTA
>MDTB01211303.1_pt1 | contig 10362 bp, 10 predicted proteins | sample 811161 | NCBI WGS metagenome assembly MDTB01 (sample SAMN05326650, study PRJNA326480) | marine metagenome | isolation source: seawater | place: Mediterranean Sea | collected 2009
TAGATATTCTGCTAGTAATGGAAATTCTTTTTTTAATACCTTTCTTATTATAATTTTTTTATTTTTCATATTAAGAATTAAAAATTAAATTTTTGATTAAATATAAAATTTTTTAACTTTTTTGGTAAAAATATTAAAATTAAAATTTTGATTTTATTTATCAGACCTTTGACTTGTGCCAAGTTTTTTAAAGCATCGTCATTAAAGCCATTTTTTACTAAATTTATTAAATACATTTTATTTAAATTATTCTTAAAATATTCAAATTCACTAAACTTAATTAAATCAATATTTTTAACGTTTTCTTTGTACCAATTTTTTAATTCTAATTGATGCTGATTAGCTTTTGTTATTTGAAGATTTTCTCCATGCCATCTGCAGTAAGCTAACGTATTTTCTAAATACAAAAATTTCCAATTTATTGAAAGCCTAATACATAAGTCAAAATCACCAATTATATTATAATTAGAATTAAATTTATCTATAAGGCTTTCATAAGCTTTTTTTCTAATTACCACTGTTAGCCAACCAATCTTGTAGTCTTTGAGTAAATTGCTAGTAACTTTTCCAGACGGTAACTTATTTTTGTAATTTATAGAGCGTTTATTAACTATCTCATCTACTCTATAAAAATTACTATGAATTAACCCTATTTTTGAGTCTTCAAAAAAAGGAATTTGCTTCTCTAACTTTTCTTCTTTCCACCAATCGTCTACATCTAAAAAGGCTATGAATTCACCCCTGGACTTAGTAATGGCTAAACCTCTGGCTTCATAAAGTGAAGTGTGTTTTTCAGCAAGATAATACCTGATTCTTTCGTCCTTAAAATTTTTTGCAACTAAGGCACTATTATCTTTGGACTTGTTATCCCAAAAAACTAATTCCCAATTTTTATAAGTTTGAGATATTACAGAACTAATGCTGTCTTTAAGAAATTTTTCCCCATTATAACAATTCATTATAACACTTACTAATGGATATTTTTGCATATTATTAGTCACTCTTTAATAGTGAACATATGAAATTTATCTGATTAATAGTTAAGTCTAAATGTAACGGTAGTGTTAATATTCTCTCATAAAGATTATCTGATAAAGGAAGTTGATTTTTTTTATTTTTATAAAACTTGAGTTGATGATTTGGCTTATAATGTATTCCAGTCTGTACATTATTTTTCTCTAATTTTTTTTTATATTTATTTCTAAGTTTTTTATTTTTAAAAATAACTGGATAAATATGAGGCACAACAAAATCATAATTACTTGGTAAAATTGATAAATTTAAATTATTGTTAAGCTTTTTTGAGTATATTTTGGCAAATCTCTGTCTTTTTTTTAGTGCCGTAGGAAATTTTTTGAGCTGCTCAATACCGATTGCTGCCATAATATTGCTCATATGATATCTCCAACCTTGATTAAAAACATCTAGTTCCCAGCTCCTTGAATTTTTATATCTTTTGGCAGAATCTTTATGTACTCCTAACAATCTCGCATCTTTTATGTAATTTATTACTTTTTCATCTTTAGATACAATGCAGCCTCCTTCTCCAGAAGTAATATTTTTTATTCCATCAAAACTAAAACATATAATATCTCCTTTATGTCCAATTTTATGTTTTTTATAATATGATCCAAATGCATGAGCTGCATCTTCAATGACTCTTAGTTTATATTTTTTTGCTATTGAATATATTTTATCCAACTCACCAGCATTTCCCGCATAATGAACAGGCATGATTGCTTTTGTATTAGAGTTAATTTTTCTTAGTAAATCATTAATATCTATTGTTAATGTTAATGGGTTTACCTCGCAAGCTACTGGCTTGGCACCTGTTGCTGAAATAGCTTGAAATGAAGAAATGTAAGTTATTGATTGAACTAAAACTTCATCACCCTTGGATAGTCCTAAGGATTGACAAGCCAAATGTAATGCAGCTGTGCCACTTGAAACACATACACATTTATTTTTTAAAAACTTTTCTAATTTTTTTTCAAAAATATTAACTTCATGACCCATTCCTAAATATTCTTTTTTTAGAACTCTAGAAACCGCTGTAATTTCTTTTTTTGAAATGGTAGATTTTGAGACTCTAATCATTTTTTTTTCAAATAGACCTCAAACCCATGGTGCATTGTTTTTCTTTATTAATTCTACCAATTGATCTTTATCTCTTTTAGTATCCATACATTGCCAATAACTATAATGCTTATAAGCCATTAATTCTTTCATTTTACAAACTTGTTCTAAAGGATCCTTCTCAAGTACTATAGCATCATCTTCAATAAACTCTAAGAATTCAGGATTCATTACGAAAAACCCTCCATTTATCCAACCTTGATCTGTTTGAGGTTTTTCTTTAAATGACTTTACCAAACCGCTATCAATTTGCAATTCACCAAATCTTGCTACTGGCCTTACCGCTGTAACAGTAACCATTTTTTTATGTTTCTTATGAAAATTTAAAAGTTCATCTAAATTTATATCAGCTACACCATCACCATAAGTTAGAAAAAATGGATCCTTTGAAATATATTTTTTCATTTTTTTGAGTCTTCCTCCTGTCATTGAATTCAGACCAGTGTCTACTAACTCTACGTCCCAATTGCTATTTTTTATATTTCTTTCATGATTATCGTTTTGTGAAAAACTTATATTTAAATTTAATTTATCTAAACTTGTTTTTAAGAAATATTCTTTAATGTAATCTGCTTTATATCCTAGCGCTATACCAAAATCTGTATGACCATATTTTGCGTATATATTCATAATATGTAAGAGTATTGGTTTGTCATAAATTTGAATCATTGGCTTTGGTACTCTTTCAGTTTCCTCAGAAAACCTTGTTCCAAATCCACCAGCAAGTATTATTGTTTTCATAAAAAATTTCACCAATTATAATTAATATCTTTTATATCTTTTTTAAAAACTTCATTATCATCATGACTAATACTGGCTAAGTTAAATATTATGGATTCTTCGAAATTTTTACCTTGAAAAGCTAGCCAAATATTTGGTGGTATAGTTATTCTTTTATAATTATCTTTTGAAAGAGTACACTCATAAAATTTATTCTTTGTTGAAGATATATCTCTATCATCATACATTACAAATTTAACTTCGCCGTAAGGAACAATTAAGTTCATCGTCATTTTTTTATGTGCCTTCCATCCTTTAATTTGATCCTTTAAAATCTTTGAAAAATATGCTTCACCAAAACCCCTATACTGCTCTTCTGAAGATATAAGACCATGCATAATATCACCTCTTACATTTTTTATTATTTTTAATGAAGTAATTTCTATTCCATCTAAAATTACTGAGCCCAAGTTAATCCTCTTTTATTTGCAAGCTTAATATAATAAATTAACTGTTTTTCACTAAATTCTAACATCGATTTTGACGTATCTTCATAATAATTTTTATACCAATCGACTGTAATCTTAATTGTTTCCTCAAAAGACAAAACTGGTTTCCAATTTAATTCTTTCAAAGCCTTATCACAATTAAGTTTCAATAATCCAGACTCAAGGAATTTTTTTTTTGACTGAGATATATCTTTCCATAATACTTTATTCCATGATTTCTTCATTTCGTTTATTAATAATTTAACAGAATGATTTTGTTGAGATGGGGGACCAAAATTATAAATTGCATCATTTTTATTTTTTTTTTTTGCAAGATAAGCGCCTAAAGCTAGATAACCACTTAAAGGCTCTAAAACATGCTGCCATGGTCTTGTGGAATGGGAGTTTCTAATACTTACACTCAAATTACTTGACCAAGCCTTCATACAATCTGGAACTATTCTGTTTTCGGCCCAATCTCCTCCTCCAATTACATTGCCAGCTCTTGCCACTCCAATTTGTTTATTGTTATTTTTATTTTTAAAAAAAGACTCAGTGTAACTTCTGATGACCAATTCAGCCATGGCTTTTGATCCACTATATGGATCTTTTCCACCTAATTTATCTGTTTCTCTATATCCCCAAGCCCATTCTAGATTATCATAAACTTTATCGCTTGTTATAAATACTGTAGTAATTTTTTTTTTGATTAAACGAAGAGACTCTAAAATATTTAGAGTACCTATACTGTTAATTTTAATTGTATTCAATGGATCTTCATATGATGAGTAGACCAAAGGTTGGGCTGCTAAATGAAAAATAAAGTCTGGTTCATATTTTTTTATTAGTTTAATAGTTTTTTTTGTGTCTGTTATATCAATCCATTCACTTTTAATAAAATTTTTTATTTTACTAACTCTAAAATGATTTGGATTACTTACTTCTTTATCTGAAATACCAACTATCCTAGCGCCTAATAAATTTAACCAAATAGTTAACCAACTGCCTTTAAAACCACTATGTCCAGTGATTAAAATTTTTTTATTTTTATAAATATTTTTTAAATTTTTCATTATCAATAACTTTAATCTATATTAAAAAATTTGTTAATTTTAATTAATAAATCATCTGTCTGTTTTTCAGTTAAATTTATAGGTAGATTTATTATATTAATACCTATACTCTCAGAAATTGGGCAGCTTCCACTTTTATAACCAAATTTATATAAAGGTAAATTTGTGTCTACTATTGGATATAAAAACCATGTCCATGAAGTATCAATATATTTATTTAGTTTTTTTCTTAATTTTTGACCTTCTGGTATTGAAAAGACAAATCTTGATGGAATTATTTTTGAGTCTTTATCATAATAAGCTTTGGATATAAAACTACCATATCCTTTTTTTTCAAAAAAATTTAAATATTTTTTTAAATTTTTCTGTTTAGTTTGCAATTCACGCTTCCAATTATCTATTGCAAGAATTCCAATCTCTGCAATAAAGCTAGGTAATTTAGATGGGTATGGATATGTTTGAGTAGCAAGTAAACCAGAGTCTTCATTTAGAAAAGGGCTGTGTTTATTACTAAAAAATTTACTTTTTAAATTAGAAAAACTATTTATCAAATTATATTTTTTATTACCTCTTGGATTAAAATATTTTCTTTCAAATAAAAATTCATTCCAAATCAAATCTTGTTTGTCAGTACTTAAACTTTTAGTTTGATTGTGAATTTTTAGAATTAATTTATGTAATTTTTTATTCTCAGTGTAAACTAAGCCTCCTATAATAGAATTTATAGGTTTACTTCTATCAGTTGAGAAAATAGAAGCATCAGAAAAAGTTCCAACTTTCTTATTCATATACTTAGATCCAACTGATAAAGCACAATCTTCTAATAAAAAAATATTTTTAGATTTTGCTAATTTTCTAATTTTTTTTATTTCGCAAGGTATACCAAATGAGTGCTGAGCTACTATAACCTTTGATTTATTAGTCAAAACTTGTTTAATTCCCTCTGGACTAGATCCAAATGTTGTAGGAGAAATATCTGAGAAAACAGGTACGGCCCCAATTCTAATTACTGCATTTACCATTACAGCACAGGTAGATCCATTTAAAATTACTTCATCATTTTCTTTGACGCCAATAGCCTTCATAACTGCATAGAAACACATTCTTGCAGATGCAAATGATGTTGCTTCACCTTTTCCAATTAAACTAGAAAATTTATTTTCAAATTTCCTTACTATTAATTTTGAATTATTAATTTTAATTTTATTTATTGTGTTTTTTTTTATATAAGAGTGTCCTTGAATAAATCCATAATAATCTCTTTGAAATAAAATATCTATTAGATCTAAAAATTTATATATAAATTTTAAAAACATTTTAAATTAAGTGAATAACATATTCAAAGCTTAGAATATTTTTGATCAGCCCATAACTTAAACTTTTTTAGACCTTCTTTTAAACTTGTTTTTGGCTTAAAATTTAATTGTTTTTTAATTTTTGTGATATCTGCATAACATCCTTTTAAATCACCAGGCGTTCCACCAACTTCTTCGATTTCCACTACTCCAGTTTTACCCTCAACATCAATTATTTCATTTATCATCTCTCCTACAAAAGATTTTACTCCTGAGCCTAAATTATATGTTTGATTAACATTTATCTTGTCATTTACACATGCTACCCAACCATCAACTACATCATCAATATATATTAAATCCCTAAATCTATCTAAGCTTCCCATAACAGGAACATGATTGCCCTCTCGAACATAGCTTAAAAAAATACTTACCATACCCTGATCTTTTCTTGATAGATCTTGTCCTGGTCCATAAACGTTAAACATTCTTAAAATATTATAATTTAATTTAAATTTGGGAGCTAAAATTTTTATATAATTTTCACATGCAAGTTTTGAAACACCATATATTGACTTAGGTTCGCAATTATCTTTCTCTGTCAATATTTCTTTTCCCTCAGGTTCTCCGTGGACAGTGAATGTTGAGGCAAAAATAAATCTTTTGACTTTATTTATACTGCAGAACCTGAGCATATTTAACGTACCAATTACGTTTATATTTGCGTCAAGTTCTGGATAATTAAAGGATTTAGGTCCAGAAGATTGCCCGGCTAAATGCAGGACCGTGTTAATACCCGTAATTGAGATTTTTTTTAGCTCGTCTAAATTAGTAATATCAGCATTTATAATTTTACATTTTTCTATCTCTGAGTCCACATTTGTTGAATAATTATCAAGTAAAGTAACATCATATCCATTATTTAATAATTTTTTTGCAATACTTGAGCCAATTAAACCAAGACCTCCTGTAATTAATACTTTTTCCATATAATGTTAGTTGCCCAAAAATATTTGGATTTGATCTAAAAATTTTTTCATAATTTTTTTTGGACCTATACTTATTGTAATACATTTGGACCACGGATCTTTCCATGGACCTTTTACATATATTTTATGTTCTCTTAAATGCTCAACTACTCTTGAAGCTTGTTCATTTGAATTAAAACTAATTAATAAATAATTACCATTGTTACCATGAACTTCTAGATTTAACTTTTTTAATTCACTTGATAAAAAATTTCTAGAATTTATTACTTCTGAACAATTTTTTTGAACAATATCAAAATTATCAACTAAATATTCAGCAACAGCAATACTGACTGAGCTAAGTTCATGTGCAAGTCTAGGTTTTGAAATAATATCCATTATATTTTTATTCGCAATTGTCATGCCAACTCTTATTGATGGAGCACCAAAACCTTTTGAAAAAGTTCTCATTACTATTAGATTGTCGAATTCCTTCAATAATGGAATTGAACTTTGTGATCCAAATAAATAATAAGCTTCATCTAAAACAATTATACATTTTTTTTCACTACATTTTTTCGCTAGAATTCTTATTTCATCAATTGAAAGACAGCTTTCAATTGGTTGATTTGGATTTGGAATAAATAATATACTTGGATTACTTTCTAAGAAATTATCTAAATCATTTTTTTCAATTTTATAATCGTTTGTATAATTTATTGGAAATAAATTTAATTTATATATATCACAATAAACTTGATACATTGCATACGTAGGACTAAAAACAGCAATATTATCTCCAACATTACAGGCAACTTCTAATAAGTTTTTTATTGATCCATCTATTCCAGAAGTAACTAATATTTGGTCCTCATCTACTGACAAGTGATTTGAAAGTTTTTTATATAAGTTTGTTATTTCTGGATAAGTGCTATTAAAACAAGCTGGCTTAGATTTTAACACTTGATTAATTAAATCCGGATCCCAGTTATCAACTTTCTCGTTTCTATCTAGCCGTAGACCATTTTCAAGATCTCTTCCTTCAGATACACGCAGTCGATTAATATTAACTAAATGTTGATTTTTATTAATGTACATGAACTTTAAGTTTTTTCTTATATATAATCTATCTGAAAGAATCTAGTTTTGTTTTTATAAATTATAATCTCTTTATTTAATTTTTTTGACATTAAGTTTGTTTTCCATCTCTGAATGAATCCATAGTCTATAAATAAATCTTTTAATTCGTCGCAATTTGCAACTTGCGTTCTCACTTCTCTTACTCCAATTTTATTGCTAAAGTGATGTATTTTATCCATTAAATTTTTAAAATTTTTTTTATTAGTTGAACTACTTATCTCTAAAATATCAATCCTAGGCATATTGTCCTTAATGGATGTTTCTCCAAGTATAGCAAAGCTTTTTTGACCGGACACTAGCGTAATTAAAATAATGTAAAATTTATAAAATTTTTTATAGTAATGAAATAACATTCTGTTCTCCCAATAATTTATGTGACGCTTTGGGAAATTTAGTTTTTTGTTATTATGAAATTCAAATATTTTAATTAACTCTTTTGAATATTTCCTAACTTTGCTAACTTTTAATATTTTATAATTTTTACTATTCACTAAATTATTTTTTATCACAGACATCTTTAATGATAGTATTTTAGAAACAACAGAGTAGTTATTTTTTACATACCATCTATAGGCAGGTGTACCTTCATCATGTCTCATAACCATAATAATTTTTTTTTTTGGTATTAGCTTTTTTATCTCTGAGTCTAATAACGATCCAATACCTAAACTTCGATACTTGCCTTTTATAAATGCTCCAGAAACCCATAAACCTTCACTATATTTATTTAAGGATAACTTTATATTATGCTGTTCAAATGGGATCGCACCAATTAATAAGTTATCCTTAAAAGCTAAAATGGCAGTCATATTATTTTGCTTCCAAGTACTTATTGATCGGTTTGTATGGCTAGAGTCTTTAATCAATTTAATTACTTGTTGTAAATCTTTATTATTAAATAATCTTACTTTTAAAGTATTTTTCATATTAAATTTCTATATTTATTGTAAACCAAAATCTGACTTAAAATTATTTTCTGTAACTTCTTTAAAATATTCAGATTTAAACTCATTACTTATTTCTTTAATTTTTTCGAATTTTTTTATTCTATTTTCATATAATTCGTTAATTATAAAACTAAAGTCACTAGATTTTTCAATACTGTCCCATATTATTTTTTTTCCATGTTTATCAAGTGGATTTAAAGATAAAATATTATTATCCTCAATTAGCAAAACTGAGAAACCTTTTGCGATGAACTCTATGATAGAGCCAGTGCCTTTAGTAATTAGAATATTATAATTAGTAAAGTCTAAATTAGTATCTACTAATTTCCAGTTTTTATTTATTCTATCTTCAAAATATTTTTTTCTATGAATAAAATCTGGATGAATTTTGATATCTATTTTTAATTTTTTTAAATATTCAGATGAATTTAAGAAATCTATTAAATTTTCTGACTGAACTTGTTCATATGGAAGCATTACAAAAATAGATATTCTATCTAGTTGTTTGGCATGTTTCTCTTTATCATAAATATCTCTATATCTAAATGGAGTTCCAATATTATATTTTAAACTGCTAATACTGGGTAAATATTTTTTTCCAGGCACAAGTATTATATCAGGTAAGACATTAAACTTTTTATCATTTTCTCTTAAATACATCCATCTACATGAGGGGTATTTCATAAAATATTGACAGCCATATATCTTTATATTTTCTGATTTTATACCTCTATTAAAATTTCTGTGTATTAGTTGATTTTCATGCCAAGAAATAATTTTTACTTCTTTATCTTTAAACTTTTTTTTAAGTCTTTTACCCAGTAAAAGCTGCACATAAGGTATAAATGATGTTTTGGATAAAGTATAAATAAGATCATATTTATATAATTTATCAATTTTAGAATTAATTTTAATATTTTTATAATATTTAAATAAAAATATTGGATAGGATAAAATAAAAATTAGTAATTTAAATAAGTCAGCAAATACAAGAAAATTAAATTCATTTATATGAGAAACATGCGATGTAGAGGTCTTATTTATAATATACAAACGGTTTTTAAAGTTGGTAATCTTTTCAGAAATATTTTGCAAAATAATATATTTTTCACTTTTTTTATCCAAATATTGATATAGCTCTCTAAAATAATTATCTGTAAATTTTTTGTTATCTATAATTGATTTTTTGTCAATATAGGTTTGAATTAGAATATATTTTTTATTATTTAATTTTCTTTTAAAAGAAAATTTAAATAATAATTTAGTTTGAGAAAATATAAAATAAAAAATCCATAAAAAGAGATAATAAAAATTTCTAATATAAAAGATAATAATATTTTTTATGGTAAATATAAAATTTATTTTAACATCATGATTTTTAATTAAATTTTTAAGCAATTCTGATCCAATCAAATGATTTCTACTTAAAGTTATATTTGAATGAAAATAATCATTATCTAAAATCTCATCACTTTTTTTATCTAAAAATTTGTCATACTCAGAAAAAATACTAGAAATTAAAAATTTTTTATTATTTTCGTTCATTTTTTTATTTTCAGTTAAGATAATTCATTAAAATTATCTATAAAAAAATA
>MDTB01234652.1_pt1 | contig 10362 bp, 9 predicted proteins | sample 811161 | NCBI WGS metagenome assembly MDTB01 (sample SAMN05326650, study PRJNA326480) | marine metagenome | isolation source: seawater | place: Mediterranean Sea | collected 2009
AAAGGGTTTGTTGAAAACCCTGTCACAATGTTAATTTAAGAATTTAAAAAGGACAGTTATGACTGATTCTCAGAAATTTGATTTAATCGTAATCGGTGGTGGTCCAGGTGGATATGTTGGCGCTATTCGCGCGAGCCAACTTGGTCAAAAAGTAGTTGTTATTGAAAAAGAAAATCTTGGAGGCGTTTGCTTGAATTGGGGTTGTATTCCGACTAAGGCGCTTCTTCGTGCGGCCGAGTTAAAAAATAATATTTCCCATTTAAGTGAATTTGGCATAGAGATAGAAGGAAGCGTAAACATAAATCTTGAAAAAGTTGTTGCTCGCTCACGCCAAGTTGCAGAGCGACTTTCTGGCGGTGTTTCCCATCTTATGAAGAAACATAAAGTTACTGTGATAAATGGTGTGGCTAAAATTAATAAAAAAATATCTGGTGGCTGGCAAATTGTTGTGGAAGGTAAGAAAAATTCTACTGTTGAAGCGACAAATATTATGCTTGCGACAGGAGCTCGCGCTAGGCAGATTCCAGGTATGGAAACAGATGGGGATAAAATCGTCACCTACCGTGATGCCATGGTTCCAAAAACGATGCCTAAATCTCTAATGGTAGTTGGATCTGGCGCAATCGGAATAGAGTTTGCAAGTTTTTACAATGATATGGGAGTAGACGTAACTGTTGTTGAAGCGATGGATAGGATTCTTAATGTTGAAGATAAGGAAATATCTGATTTCGCTCATAAGTCATTTGAAAAGCGAGGTATTAAAATTCATACATCTGCTAAGCTTGAGACAATTACCAAATCTAACAAAGACGTAACGGCAACGGTTATAATCGCAGGGAAAAAGCAAAAAATTATTTCTGATAGGGTTATAATGGCTGTTGGAATTATAGGAAATACAGAAAACATAGGATTAGATAAGATTGGTGTGAAAACAGAGAAGGGGCATGTTGTAACAAACGGCTTCGGTGCAACTAACGTTGAAGGAATATTTGCTATTGGTGATGTTACTGGCCCGCCATGGCTCGCTCACAAAGCCAGCCATGAGGCTATTATCTGTGTTGAAGCTATCGCAAATCAAAGAGATGTTCACCCAATCGTAGAAAATGCTATTCCCGGCTGTACGTATTGTCGTCCTCAAATTGCGTCAATTGGATTAACAGAAGATAAAGCAAAAGCAGAAGGCTATGATATAAAAGTTGGTCGTTTTCCTTTGTTGGCAAATGGTAAGGCAATTGCCATGGGCGAAGATGAGGGGATTGTTAAAACGATTTTCTGTTCCAAAACAGGGGCATTACTTGGCGCACATCTAATCGGCGCGGAAGTTACGGAAATGATACAAGGATATGCAATCGCGCGAACGCTAGAAACAACAGAAGCAGAATTAATGCATACGATCTTCCCGCATCCCACAATATCAGAAGCAATGCATGAGTCTGTGCTTGACGCGTTCGATAGAGCGATCCATTTCTAAACTAAGATAAAGATATAGAAACCATTAAATATTTTTGCTGTTTCAGAAGAGTGTAAAGGAGGCAGTGTTGCCATCTCCTAATACAACGTTAGGCGCCAAGCGTCACCCAGAAAAACAAAAGAACGAAGCGATTCCCCAACCAAAACGCCCTGATTGGCTTCGTGTGAAAGCACCCGCTGGCGATTTATTTGATGAAACGCGGAATTTAATGCGTGATTTGAATCTGGTGACTGTATGCGAGGAAGCGGCATGTCCCAATATAGGCGAATGTTGGTCCAAAAAACATGCAACAATGATGATTTTAGGTTCAATCTGCACAAGAGCTTGCGCGTTCTGCAATATTGCTACTGGCCGACCTGATTTATTAGATCCGCATGAGCCCGAAAATGTTGCAAAAGCAGTTGCTAAATTGAATTTGAATCATGTGGTGATTACTTCTGTTGATAGAGATGATTTAGAGGATGGTGGTGCAACCCATTTTGCGCAGACTATCACGGCAATTCGAGCGTCATCTCCCTCTACCACTGTCGAAATACTCACTCCTGATTTTCTTCGAAAACCAAAAGCTTTAGAGATTGTCATAGAGGCCCGACCGGATGTGTTTAACCATAATATGGAAACTGTACCCCGTTTATACAGAACAATTCGCCCTGGAGCGCGATTTGAGCATTCGCTTTCTATATTAGCTCAAGTTAAAAAACTAGACCCTATGATATTTACAAAGTCAGGGATTATGGTTGGGCTTGGCGAGACTGACCAAGAAGTTGCTTCAATAATGAATGATTTAAGAGGTGCAGACGTTGATTTCATGACTATTGGACAATATCTCCAGCCAACGCCTAAACATGCGCCAGTTGAACGTTTTGTAACGCCAAATATATTTTCTTATTATGCAGGATTAGGGGACAAGAAAGGCTTCTTAATGATGGCATCAACGCCGTTAACACGTTCCTCATACCATGCTGATGCTGATTTTGCAGCTCTGAGAGTTGCCCGGGAAAAAAAGCTCTCAATATGACAATCCACTCGGAAACAAGAATAATCCACCATAAACCGGAAGATTTATTTGAGCTTGTTGCTGATGTAAAGCAGTATCCAGAATTTTTGCCATGGTGTCTTGCTGCCAGAATAAGAACACAGACTGAAAAAGAACTTATCGCAGATCTAATTATAGGGTTTCAAGTTTTCAAGGAGCAGTTTTCCTCTAAGGTAGCAATGGATAGGAACGCACTTTTAATCGATACAACCTATGCAGACGGACCGTTTAAATATCTGCAAAATCACTGGAAGTTTCGGACTCACCCGGATGGATGCGAAATAGATTTTTACGTGGATTTCGAATTTAGAAACAGATTGCTGCAGACGGTTATGGAAACTTTGTTCACTGAAGCTGTGAAGCGAATGGTAAAAGCATTCGAAACTAGAGCAGATGTACTTTATAAAAAATCGTGATTACAACAATTTACGGATATTTTCTAATGCTTTCTGGACGGTTTGCGCACGAACAGATTGCCTGTCCCCGACAAATACATGCCTAGTGACTTGTCCAACCTCTCCTCTTTTAAACACGCAAATATAAACAAGCCCAACTGGTTTTTCCTCTGTTCCGCCTTCTGGACCCGCTATACCAGAAACCGCAACCGCAAAATCAGCTTCGTTTTCACTTGCAGTGATTGCGCCGCTAGCCATCTCAGACACGGTTTGTCCAGATACGGCACCATAAAGGTACAGGGTCTCAGGTTTTACGCCAAGCATATCCATTTTTGACTGATTGCTGTAAGTAACAAAGCCTCTTGAAAACACAGCAGAAGAGCCGGCTATGTCTGTTATCGCTGCAGCTATCATTCCACCTGTGCAAGACTCAGCGCAGCAAATACGCTTCCCTGAATGTTTAAGGCTAGAGACTATTTCCTTTGCATAAATTGAAAGCTTGTTCACTTTTTAGCTCCTACCAATTATGAAAACTGAAAAGAATAATACCTGCCATTAACCCAGCTGCCAAATCATCAACCATGACGCCAATTCCGCCAGGCAGTCTCTCCGCCCAGTTGATAGGCCAGCATTTTGTTATATCAAAAAGCCTGAATAATATAAAGGCAGCAATAAAATACAAAATATCATGTGGAATAAATAAAATGGCCATCCATTGGCCCGCAACCTCGTCAATTATTATTTCTCCAGAATCATGGGTGTTGGTTGATTTGGAGTATATATTAGCCGAAAATACGCCAATAAAACTAATGGAGATGGTAAGTATTACAAACGGAATCCAGCCAATAGGAAGCAGAAAATAACCTGCAATAACTGCAACTACAGACCCTGCAGTTCCAGGTGCTGGCAACTTTTGGCCTATAGGGCCTAAAGTTGCCAACTGGCCTAATAAATAGGTGATTTGTGGGCTCATTTTGATTTATTTCTATAATTTATTCTTGGCTTAAAGGTAGTGATAATGTTGCTGTTGCAAAGGCTGACAATCCCTCTTTCCGCCCCATAAAGCCAAGCTTCTCTGTTGTAGTGGCTTTGATGGAAATGCGGCTCATTGGAAGGCTACAAATCTCAGCTAATCGGTTTTTCATTCTTTGTCTTTCGGGCTCAATTTTAGGCATCTCGCAAATAATAGTAACATCTAGAAGGATTACTCTGCCGCCAGCACTTTGAATTTTATTCATCGCATATTTTAGAAATAGTTCAGAATTTGCATCTTTCCATTTATCATCTGACGGTGGAAAATGACTTCCGATATCGCCATCAGCTAAGCAACCAAAAATAGCGTCGCAAAGGGCATGTATGCCAACATCTCCGTCTGAATGGGCGTCTATTCCATAATCGTGTTTAACCTCAACACCGCATATCTTTATATGATGGCTAGTATCGTTAGCAGTCAATGAACGAAACTTATGAACATCGTAGCCAGTGGCTGTTCTTGTTTCAAAATTTTGCTCCAATAAATGTTTCAAATAATCATAATCCTCTTTAACAGTGATTTTTCGCAAATTTGGACTTCCGGTAACGATAGCAACCTTTGTTCCATTTGCTTCAACAAGACTTGAATCATCGCTTGGATTATATTCATCTTCCTTACGTCCATTTACTGTTTGTTTTGCAAATATGTTTCGATAGCTGGTTTGAATTATAACTGCTTCAAATATTTGTGGTGTTTGAACCAATACTAGCTCATCTCTTTTTAATGTTTCTGTTATGTGTAGGCCAGAAAATTTCTTTGTAGTGTCGGTTGCTTTCAGAGTTGGAATGACGGCTTTCTCACCCTCACTTATTTTGGCCATTATTCTGTCCAAAACAGCGTGCTCTAGCAAAGGTCTTGCAGCATCATGAATGGCTATATAAGGAGATTTGGCGTTCATGGTATTATAATATTGCAATGCGTTCCAGACAGAATCGCTTCTTGAAGCACCACCATATATCCACTTTAGCGCAGAATTTTTGTCGAAAAAGGATTGGTCGATAGTTGCATTTTTAGGAAACACCACGATGATGGTATTGCAAAACGGATAATGTCTTATCTGCTCAAGGGCTATTTGCCAAATTGGGAGCCCATTTATAGTTGCAAATTGTTTCTCGAACCCCATGCGCTCACCTTTTCCGGCCGCAAGAAGAATAAGATCGAAAGTCCTTTTATTTGTTTGTTTCATATTTTTCTTTAAAGCATAGAGTTTAAATTTTGTCTATTTTGATAAAATCTTCTTCTATAGTAGATTTCATTTCAATAATTGCCTATTATTTATGCATATCATTAAAGTGAGAATTTTTTATGCAGCTTTCGGTAGGCTCTTTAACTCTTCCTCATGCGGCGGTGCTCGCGCCAATGTCTGGGATTACTGACCAGCCATTCCGACGTATAGTGCGCTCTCTTGGGGGTGGCCTAGTCGTATCAGAGATGGTCGCAAGCAATGCAATACTGCAATCTGTAAAAAAAGAAATTAGAAAACTGAAATTCTCTTCTTCTATGGAGGCACCTCTCTCAATACAGCTCGCTGGCTGGGATCCAGGAATTATGGCAGAGGCTGCAAGGATAGCAGAACAGCTTGGGGCGTCTATCATTGATATAAATCTTGGTTGCCCTGCAAAGAAAGTTACGGGAAAATATTCAGGTTCGGCTCTTATGCAAACACCTGAGTTAACGGCTCAGATTTGTTCTGCAGTTGTAAATGCAACCAGTATTCCTGTTACATTAAAAATGCGTCTGGGGTGGAACGAGTTAAATAAAAATGCCCCTCATATTGGGATGCTTGCTGAACAAGCTGGGGTAAAAATGTTAGCGGTTCACGGTAGAACGCGAAACCAGATGTATAAAGGAAAGGCAGACTGGCATGAGATAAGAAAAACTGTAGAAAATGTCTCAATACCTGTGCTAGTTAATGGGGATATTAAAAGCCTTGATGATGTACAAAAAGCATTAAGCCAGTCATGCGCACATGGAGTCATGATTGGCCGTGGCGCTCAAGGTAGACCTTGGTTATTGGGGCAAACTGGTGACCTGCTATCTAATCGAGAGATAAGGTCCCACCCTTCTGTCTCTCAAAAAAGAGAGATAATGCTATCTCATCTAGATGATATGCTAATATGTTACGGCACAGATGGTATGCGACTTGCCCGCAAACATATTGCTTGGTATGCGCATGGTATGTCAGGCTCGGCTGCTTTACGTGATGTGGCTAATAATACCCATGATTCACAGATTGTATTTGATGCGATTAAAAGATTTTTTAATGAACAAAATGAGGCAGCTTAGTGCAGACAAATATAATCAACAATCTGGTTGACCTACCTGCAGGTTATGCCGTGTTAGATGCGCTACCATACCCTGTAATCATTCTTGATAACGATAATTATTTTGTGTGGCTTAACCATGTGGGAGAAACGTTTTTTAACTCAAGCTTAGCTATTTTTATAGGTACTTCTGCAGAAGAGTATTTTGACTCTGATTCCGTATTATTCAAGATGATCTCTAGGGTAAGGCAAACAGCAGGCTCTATAAGTGAGAATTCGGTTACACTTTCCTTGCCCAGACTAAAAGACACAATCGTGAATATTCAAGTTGGCTCGTTTTACTCAAGCAATGAATTTATAGTTGTTTCCTTGCAAAAAAATACGCTCGAACAAGTGGCGAAATCACGCAAGCATTTCAAGGGTGCTGCATTATCAATGTCAAAGGTAACAGCGCTACTTGCTCACGAAATTAGGAATCCCCTAGCCGGAATTAAGGGCGCAGCTCAGCTTTTAGAATTAGAACTTGGAAAAGAAAATAAAGAATTAAGCAATTTGATTGTGACTGAAACAGATAGAATAATTAAATTGTTGGAGAGAATAGAAAAGCTTTCTGCCGATAAACCATTGCAGCTAGAACATATTAATATTCATGAAGTCCTAGACCATTGTCTGATGGTGAGTGGTTCATCGTTTGGACGACATCTTATTATTCAAAGAGACTTTGATCCCTCATTGCCAGTAATATATGCAGATAGGGATCTTTTTATTCAACTTTTTCTTAACCTGTTTAAAAATGCGTCAGAAGCAACCAAGCAAAATGATTCCTTGCTCGTCAAGACTTCATATGCTTTATCCACCCCGCATTCTATCTCCAATCAATATGGTTTGAATCAATTGCCGCTTCAGATTGATATCATTGACACTGGAAGCGGCATTTCACCTGAACTTCAGGGGTATGTGTTTGAACCATTTATATCTAATAAGCTAAATGGTTCAGGACTTGGCTTGGCGCTGGTGGCATCTGTGGTCTCTGAGCATGGAGGCGCTATAGAAGTTAGTTCTGGTGCTGGAGAAACACACTTCAAAATCAATTTCCCGATTGATGTTGCCGACTCACTGCAAAATTTTGTAGGCGAAAATAAGGATGGATTGTAATGAGTAAAGGTGCTCAATTTGTTGTCGCTGATGACGATAGGTCAGTTCGAACCTTCCTTGTTCATGCTTTGACTAGACAAGGCTATAAAGTGTCTGCTGTTACAACCCTCGCAGGGCTATGGGATTATATCATGTCAGGGCGTGGAAATATTCTAATTACGGACGTTGGTTTTCCAGATGGTGATGTACTTGATGTTCTGCCTCGCATTAAGGAAAAACGCCCTGATTTACAAATTATTGTTATGAGTGCTAGAGCAAATCTATTAACAGCAATCAAAGCCCAAAAATATGAGGTTGTTGATTATTTTCCTAAGCCATTTGAGTTAGGAAAGTTAATAGAGGTCTGTAATCGCTCTGCACGGCTGCATGCAAGTAATGACGTAGTTGCGCCGAATAACCTGACAGTAATGAAGTCCTCGCAGCTCTCAGTCCCGAAAGTCATTGCAATACCGCTTGTAGGACAATCTGCAGCTATGCAAAATACATTTAGGTTATTAACTAGATATTCTGCTACCAAAGTTCCTGTGCTCATTCATGCGGAGGCAGGAGCTGAAAAAGAGGAAATAGCGCGCACTCTATGTCAAATCGGTACCCAGAAACCAATGGAATTTATGTCTGTTAATCTATCTCACACACCTCAAGATGATCACTTAAATCTATTTTTTGGTCAGGAGAGTATAATAAAATTAGCAGCCAATGGGAGCTTATTTATTAACAATATTGAACTATTATCGAATGACGCACAACGTGCATTAATGCGTTATTTGGATAGACCGGATACTAGTCCCTATCGGCCGGATAGAATCGTAGTCGGCACTTGCGTTGACCTAAGAAATTATGTGTCTCAGGGATTATTTAGAGACGACTTATTTTTTGCTTTATCTTCTGCTTATTTAACTGTTCCTCCATTAAGAGAACGATTAGAAGATGTAAGGCCTCTTGCAAGTTTAATATGCAAGAGTCTTAGTAGTGAGTTTGGGGTTACTAAAATTTTGCAATCTGATGCTGTAAATTGTTTGCAATCATGGAATTGGCCAGGGAACTTAAGAGAATTAATGTTTCTCATTAGGCGTCTTTTTGTAAATTCAGACTCAAATGAAATTACTTCAGTAGAGGTTTTAACAGAAATCAATGCGTTAAAAAATGATTTGCCTGAAGATAAAAAAGTGTCACTTGGTGATTCCGCACAATATCACATTGATAGGTATTTTAATTCGCTTGGGGACGATTTGCCTTCCTCTGGTTTGTTTGAAAGAATTATAAAAGAAGTAGAGAAACCATTAATTCAGGCAACGATGAAGCGAACTGCCGGTAATCAGATTAAGGCTTCTGAAATATTAGGGATTAATAGAAATACATTACGAAAAAAAATCAAACAGTTAAACCTACCATTATCTCGAGATGGGTATAAATAGGCTTAGTGAATGCAATTTCGAATAACCCAATCACTATTTCCAGACACCAGCGAAACGAGCTTCAGAAAGTTGTTGCAACTCATTGCAGCTGTGGTCTCAATTAGCTTTTTATTTAGTATATTCAGTTTTGTGGCACTCTCTACTGTGGAAACATTGCCCCAACAGTCAGAGCTACTGATATCTATTTTTGCAATCGCAAGCCTGTGTCTGGTGGGCTTACTTTTTCTAATTGTGCGACAAATTGTAAGATTGTTTGTGGAAAAAAGACGAAAACAAGCAGGCTCTCAGTTGCAATTAAGGCTAGCTGTACTGTTTGGTGTGATTACCGTATTCCCATCGATAATCGTTGCAAGTTTTGCGGTATCTGTTGTTGATTACTCTTTGAGGGGATGGTTCTCAGAGCGTATTTCTACGGCAGTAAATGACTCTGTAACAATAGCAGATGCCTATCTTGAGGAGCATACCCGTTCTGTGCGAGGTCAAGTGCTTGCCATGGCAAATGACGTTAATAGAGATGGACTAAAATTAGCTCAGAATAAGAAGATTTTTAATAGGTTTATAACAGACCAGGTGGGAATAAGAAATTTATCGGAAGCAGTGATTTTAGATGGCACAGGACAGATTATTGCCAAGTCACGATTTGCATTCTCCATTATTTTTTCAGATCTAAATCGTGAGTGGCTAGAGCGCGCAAGAAATAACGAAGTCGTTATCGCACGAACGGAAGATAACACTAAAATACAGGCCCTAGTTAAATTAAATAATTTTGTAGATGCCTATTTATTAGTTGGAAGATTTATTGATTCTGACGTGCTTGAAGCAGTTGATAAAACGCGCTTGGCGGTAACTGACTATCAATCTTTGTCGATTAGGCAGTTTGATCTTCAAATCTCGATGGCCGCTATCTTTGCTGTTATCTCTTTATTTTTGTTATTATCGGCACTCTGGGTTGGTCTTAGCTTGTCTGGAGCTATCACTAACCCTTTAAGAGGTATTATTTCAGTTGCAGATGCTGTTAGAGCGGGCAATCTTAATTCGAGGGTAGACATTGAAACAGATCTAGATGAAATTGCCCTTCTAGGTAGTAGCTTTAACAGAATGATGGACGATTTATCCTCCAGTCAGAGGCAACTTGTTCATGCTAACAAGCAACTTGATCAAAGACGTGAATTCACTGAAGCAGTGTTGTCTGGTGTTTCATCAGGAGTAATTGGTCTTACGATTGAGGGAACAGTTACGCTTCCAAATATAGCTGCTTGCTCGCTACTTAGTTATTCAAAAGAACAAATGATTGGAAGTCAATTAACAGATGTATTACCAGAATTTGTGGAGTTGTTTTCTGCTATTAAGCAAGGGAAAAGACGTCAATATAATACCGAGGTTATGATTGTAAGGAACGACCAGCAACTTTTTCTTCAAGCTGGCATTTCGTCTGAAAAGATCGAAGGAAGAATAGTGGGATATATTTTAACATTTGACGATGTGACAGATTTGTTGTCGGCACAACGTAAAGCCGCTTGGTCGGATATCGCAAGACGAATAGCTCATGAGATTAAAAATCCGCTTACACCCATTGAACTAGCTGCGGATAGG
>MDTB01033876.1_pt1 | contig 10361 bp, 7 predicted proteins | sample 811161 | NCBI WGS metagenome assembly MDTB01 (sample SAMN05326650, study PRJNA326480) | marine metagenome | isolation source: seawater | place: Mediterranean Sea | collected 2009
AAAAAGAAAAAATAATGAAAAATTAAAGAATAGAAAAATTATGAAAGCTAAAATAAAAGCAGAACAGGCTAAGAAGTTAAAAGCAGAACAGGCTAAGAACTTAAAAGCAGAACAGGCTAAGAACTTAAAAGCAGAACAAATAAATAAATTACATAAGGGAGGTAAAAAAAAAAAGAAAGGTAATAAAAATGAAAATAATAATAATAATAATAATGAATTTGGAAATGATTATAATTTAAATAATAATGATGATAATGATTTTAATAATGATAATTTAAATAATATAATGGAAAAAAGTAAAAATGGAAAATCATTTAATAATGTTGATTTATTTTCTATAAGTAAAGGTGTAAATAAACCAAATGTAAAAGCAAGTAGTGTTCCTTCAGCTTCAGATTCAGCTTTAGCTTCAACTTCCTCTAATTCTGTATCTATATCCGCTATAAATAATTTACCCAATAATGTAATAAATAGGTTATCATTAAATAATGAAAATTTAACCCAACAAGAAATACAAGCTTTAACTAAAAGTCAGAATAATTTTAATAATAATTCGGATCCAAATTATTATAATACTTTATCTTTTGAAAATAAAGTTAGGGTAGATAATACTCAAGGATTATATTTACCTGGATTTGATTTTACAAATTTTGTTAATTATAGTAGTGATAAATTTAAAAATGATAATAAAAATGCTAGCAAAGAAGATTTAAAAACCATAGATATTTTTGGAGAACACGTCGATGTAAATTTTGATGATGTTGTTAATAAAAAATTAGGCTACCGGGATTATAAAATTGATAATTCCTTAAAACCAGAAGTAGCTTTAACTGAACTAGCATCATTTAATGATATTATTCAAGAAGCTAAAAAATATACTAGTCATAAAAAAAAATATGTCACTTTATATGGATTATATAATATGGTAGTTATTCTTTCAAAATATAAAAAATCTGAAGAACAATGGTTGCGAGTAGCATCATTATTATCAGTTATTCATAAATATAAAGGTGGTAATGTTAGTAAAAATGATTTTTTTAAAAGTCAAATGAGATTAGATACAGACGTCCTAAATGCGATGGAAGAATTTTGGAAAACAGACCATATTTTTATGACAGATAAAGAAATAGATGAATTTAAAGAAAATTTAGAATACTATAGACACGTTGAAGGAACTTAAGATAGTTTTATATTTAATTTACTTTATTTTTAATATGTTAGATTAAATTTTTTTTTGATTTAATTATAAGATATTTTTTAATTATTTCACTTATTTTACTTATTTAATTAGTTTTATTTATTTTTCATATATTTTGATTATTTTTCTACTAATAAATTAATTATGGGTTGTATATTATGTTGTTTTCCTAAAAAATATAATGAAATAGATACAAATATAAATACTGGAACAAATGTAAAAACAAATATAAGAAAAAATAGAAATTATAATAGATCTAATAATGCTCCTTATTTATTAACAGATATTCAACTACAGTCTTTTGACGATGTATTACTTGAAAATAAAAAATGTAAAAAAAGCAAATCAGAAATTTATCGTAAATGGCGAGAAAATTATTTAAATAATAGCGGAAAATTATATATTGGTTGTAATAATTAAAGATAGTTAAAATAAGTAAAAAACTAATTAAGTAAGTAAAATAAGTAAAAATAAATAAGTAAATTTTATAATTTAAGAATACCACCAATTATCATCTAAATAAGGTGGTAGTTCATTTGTGTCTATACAATTTGCAGAACTAGGGCCATTTCTAATGTTATTATCAATTGCATTAAAATCAACTGCATAATTAAAATATTGTATTTTAGACATATAGCCATCAAAACCACCATACATATTAATCCATACATCTCCATCATTTTGTCTAGGTAAAGAATCTAGAACCTTTTTAGATTTAAGATATCCATTAACATAAATATCTAATTCTTTATTTCTTACAACAATAGCCATATGAACCCATTTTCGAAGTGGCACATTCTTAACATCAATATATTCTAAAATTTTCTCTTGAGTATTCATATAAACTCTTATACTATTAGTATTAGGATGTATCCAGACTCCTGGAGCCCGATTAGGATAACTACTAGCATTTCCTTTATGGAACATATGTTTCCATTTACCACTATTATAAGAAAAATCTTCTATTAAGAACCAGAATTGATAAGAGAATTCAATACCATCTTGATTATCTGAACGTAATATCGGAACATAGTTTGTATTATTTGGATCTTGACTAATATTTAATGCGTGTCTAGCATTTTTGCTTCCATTTAATATATATGGGGAAGAATAAGATCCTACATCTCCAAGACCAAATAAATATCTAATTACATAAATTAGCACTAGAAATAATAATATATAAAAAACAACTTTTAGGACAGTAAATACTAAAGAATTTCCTGTGGTTTCTGTGACCCTATTTTCAATATTATTAACAGTATTTGATATTTTTTCTGTAGTTTTTTGAATAGTGTTAGAAATATTACTAGCTGTTTTAGATACAGTTTTAGAAACTTTATTAACGGCATTAGAAGCATTATTCTGCATTTTCTGTGTTGGTGTTTTACTTTCATTAAATAAACTTACATTATTCACTTTTTTCATTTCACTATTACTTAAACTAACATTTAAAGAATTATTATTTTTTTTACTATTATTATTATTATTATTATATTTATTACCTGCATTATTATTTTGATTGTTTTTATTTACATTACTCATTTTAACAAATCTATTTAATATATTGTAGGAAAAAAAATAGATAAAAATTTAAATTTAAATTAAAATAAAAAAATTAATAATTCAACACAGTTATCTTAATCAAAAGTTATCTTAGCTAAAAGTAATTAAATTTGTAAAGAATGAATATAAGCTTGTTTTGCTAGGACCTTCTCGATAAATTTGATATGCCATATCCTGACTAATAGATTTATTAAATCCAGATACAGAAGCAACTTTTCCATTAAAACCTCCAAAAGGAGTTAAATGTATTTCTCCAGTAGGGGGTTCTGGAAATCCTCTTAAAACACAACTTGATTTTAATTTTCCATCTTGATAGATATCAACTACATTATTATAAAATCCGATAGCAACATGAACCCATTTTTGAAGAGGAACATTTTGAATCATACATTCATCATATTTATCTTCTGAACCAAATGATTCACCAGATTTATCATTATTTTGGGTCATTTCATTATCCTCATTAGAAGTTGTTGTATTATTAATATTTTCATTATCTGAAGAATGGTCTTCAAATGTTTCTTTAATGTTTTTTCCATCAATTTCTTGATAAAATGATTCATTATATGATACAGAAGCAAAAGGTGCTTTATTATCACTAATATTACCAAATAATTCTTTACTTTCTTCACTTTCAGTTGATGAAACATTCATAAATTGACTAGTGTTAGAATTTTCATTAGTATTCGCAGATTCTTGATTATTACCAGAGTTGTTATTTCCAGAATTATTATTACTAGAGTTGTTATTTCCAGAATTATTATTACCAGAATTATTATTACCAGAGTTGTTATTATTTAATTCTGGTTTGGAAGAATCTTCTTTTAAGGTTTGGTTAACATTATCATCTACTTTATTTTTTAATTCATCATCATTAAATTTAGTAGGATCTTCTTGTGATTGTAATTTTACTCTAACAACTAAATTATTTTGATAAGGAGTCAAATAAATGATAGGATTATCATTATCTTCATCTTTATTTCCTTTCATCATAATATATTTATTTTCTTTTAAACTATATTTATAGTCATTTATATAAACCCAAAAACTAATTGTGTATGAATTACTAAACTTAGAAATAGGTAAATTATCTCCACTATATAATTTATATTGAGAAGCATTTCTACTACCTACTAACATATCTTTACGTTCTATTTTTTCAACAATTCTGCTAGAATTACTGTTAAAATAATTATAAACTATAATAATTAGAATTACAACAACTACATAATAAACCAAAGTCATTAACATTTTTTTATATTTAATATTACTTAATTAATAAGAAAAAAAAATAGGAAAATATAAATTAGAAAATATAAATTAGAAAATAATAAGAAAATTTCTCTTTTTATTGTAATGTAATGAAAGTTTCTTTTGAAAAAGTATTAAATTTTGTAGATGTTTATTTCATATCATTAGGATTTATGATTGGTGCTGGGATATATTCTTTATTAAATATAGTGACTAAATATAGTGGTAAATATGCTTGGCTTTCTTTTTTAATTGGTGGATTCATTAGTTTAATGACAGCTTTTAGTTATTATGATTTAAGTAAAATATATAATACCAATGCTACTGAATATGAATATTTTACAGATATATTAGGTGATAAATTTAAATATTTCTATATATTTTTATTGGTTATGTTTTTTTTACTTACAGCCTCTGTAATATTAATTATATTTGGAAATATTTCATTATTAGCTTTTGGTAAAGAAAAATTGGTTGGGAAGTTTAATTATTTACAATTTATAATACAATTAATAGCAATTTCTTCTGCTATTATATTAAATATTATTGACATTAAACTCGTTAGTGATTTAAATTTTTATATAACATGTTTAGAAACTGGATTTTTATTATTATTAATAATTTGTGCTTTTTATTGGAATATATTTATATTTTCAAAAAAAAAAGTAAATTCAATTCAATTAGAAAATAATAATAATTCTTTATCATTACAAGGAATTATGTATGGTGCTTTTATAAGTATTTTAGCATTTACAGGATTTGAAACAATACCAAAATTAACAGAAGAAACAATTGATTCTGAAAATACTATACCAAATGCTATTAAATATTCAGTAATTACTGTAATTATAATTTATTCCTTAGTATCAATATCAGTAAATTCTGTTTTAGGAATATCAAATGTAGTTAAATATCAAAATCCTATCTCTAAATTTTTTGAATATTTATTTGGAAAACAATTTGTTAATATGTTAAATTTAGTATCTTTATTATCTGTCTTCAGCACAATTCTTTTAAATAATACTTTTATTTCAAGAGCTATTCAAAGTATATCAGCTAAGGGAGATTTAATAGATGAATTAAATAATATTAATGAGAAATACAAAACACCAATTAATGCTATTATTTTTTCTGGGATTATTGTTTTATTATTCAGTAGCACAACCAATGTAGAATTAAATTTATATATGACTAATATTTTAACATTTATTATATTTATTTTAGTAAATATATGTTGTATTCTAGCACCAAAGGATAAACAAAATGATAAACAAAAGGCTAAAAATGATGAAGAAATAAAAAATAATGAAACAAAAAACAGTATAGGTTTTTTTTATAAAGATTATAGTTATATTGGATTAATGTCTTCTATATTAATGTTATGTCATTCTTTTAACAATTAAATAAAATTTAATAAAATAAAATTAAATAGGATAAATTGAATAAAATAAAATAAAATTAAATAAAATAAATTGAATAAAATTATATAAAATTTTTATATATTTTTTGGTTTTTTATCATAAAAGTAAATTACTACATTTCTTATTTTTCCTATAATATTATTATTTTTGTCCCCAATGGTTAGCATTTCTTTACTAGCATTAGCTATAAATGGAACATTACCTAAAGTATTACTTTTAACTAATTCATCATTGATATAAATAAAAATTTGTTTCCTTTTTATAACACACAATATTTTATTCCATCTTTGTTGATATAATTCTACTTTAGTATGGGAAAATTTTGGGTAATTTGGGTTGTCTTTGTATTTAACTACAAAGTCTAAAATACTTTTTCTGGGATGATAATAGATAATAGGTCCTGAACCAAATTTAATAATAGGTTTAAATTTATTATTACTAGATTTCCAATCCTCATTACCTTGTATATTAGGAACTCTCATTTCCCAATAAAAACTAATATTTTGTCCGGTGCCATCTATAAATAAATTAGGTCTTCTTCCTATAAATTCTGAAAATTCAACATTTATTTCAAAATTTTCATCTACGGTCATTTCATCTTCAAATACAACATATTTATTACTATCAAAAGGTGAGGTAAAAAAGTAATCTCTATAGTAATATATGATAAATAGAAATAATAATATACCAGCAATAATATAAAATGTTGTATTACTGTTTTTATTTTTTTTATTATTGTTTTTATTACTGTTTTTATTATTGTTTTTATTACTGTTTTTATTACTGTTTTTATTACTGTTTTTATTACTGTTTTTATTACTGTTTTTATTACTGTTTTTATTACTATTCATTAATGTATTATTAGTTTTTTTATTATTATCCATAGTTTGTTTTCTCTATTATTAAATTATCAAGATAATAAATACATTTTAAAAAATAAAATCTAAATAATTAATAATTATAATTTTAAAATATGAAATTTAGCGCATTAACATCTAACGACGCTCATAAATTATCTGACATGATTAAAAGTGGAGATTGGATGGTTTTATTTTATTCTGATGGATGTATTCATTGTGATATGATGAAACCAGAATGGAATAAAGTTTATAACAAATTTCCCAAAAATATGAATGTAGCTCAAGTTGAAAGGTCATGCATACCAGAATTGAAATTTCATCCTGAAATTATGGGGTATCCAACCATCAAAATGTATAATGATAATAAAGAGGTAGCAGAATTTGGTGAAGATAGAACTTACAAAAAAATGATGGAATTCGCAAAACAACACCGAAATACTATAGATAGACATATATCTAGAAAAGTATCTAAGAAAATGAATAATAAATTAGGAAATAAAAAGAGTCAAAAAATGAAAAGAAAAAAAAAAAGTAAGAAAAAAATGAAAAAAATGATAAATCAAAGTGTAAAAAAACAATTGAGTAAAATGATTCATACCAAAAAATCAAAACTAAATAATGATGACCAAAATATAAATGATAATCATAATCATAATCATAATCATAATCATAACGAAAATCATATTGACCAAAATATAAATAATAATCATAATCATACCGAAAATCATACCGAAAATCATACCGAAAATCATAACGAAAATCAAAATAATAATGGAAATCATTTAAAAGGGCAATCTCTTAATGATATGATTATGCACTTAAAAAAATCATTTCATGGAGATAAAACATCACCTTTTTTAACTCCTGAAAAAGAAGATAATAAAGAATTAGTAGAATCTATAAAAAAAACGATAAAAAAAATAAATAAAGATAAAAAAAAACAGAAAAAATCCAAAAAAAAAAACAAAAAAGGTAAAGATAGCAAACAAATGATTATGAATAAGCCTATTGTTGTTATGAATAATAATGTCAATAATAATGCCAATAATAATGCCAATAATAATGCCAATAATAATGCCAATAATAATGCCAATAATAATGCTAATAATAATGCTAAGGTGACTAATAATAATGCCAATAATAATGCCAATAATAATGCTAATAATAATGCTAAGGTGACTAATAAAAATTCTAATGATATTTCTAATAATACTGTGAAGGATAATGCCAATAATAAGGATAATGCCAGTAATAATGCTAAGATAAATAATGACAATTCTAGTAATAGCAAGAAAACAAATAATTCAAATAATTCTAATAATGAATCTAATAAAGTAAAAATAAATTCTAATTTAAACAATAATTCTAATTTAAATGTTGAATTAAATAAAATAGATGAAGAATTAAAAGAAGAAAGAAGTAAAATAAAAAATAAAGCATCAGATAATAAAAATATAGAAAACGGATTAGAAAACGGATTAGAAAACGCATTAGAAAACAAATTAGAAAACGAATTAGAAAATGCATTAGAAAATAGATTAGAAGACGGATTAGAGGATAAGGGAGATAATACAAGAAATAACAATAATAATTTAAAGGAAAAAGAAAATACTAAAGAAAATAAAGAAGTCGAAAAAGTTAAAGAAGTCAATAAAGTAGAAGAAGAGGGTAAAGAGGAAGAGGGGAAGGAAGAAGATGGAGAAGAGAAAAAACTATTCAATAATTTAGAAAAAGATGAAAAGAAAGTATTAGCAGAAGAAAAAAGTGAAATATTTAATCCGAAAGATAAAATATATGTTTTTAATGCTTCTAAAAAAAGTGATATAGGAAATGTAATGTTAATGGATAAATTTCAAAGAAATTTGAACAAAAAAAGAGAGAAAAATCGTAAAAGAAGAGAGAAGAAAAAAAGAAAGAAAGAAGAAGAAAGAGCCTTAAAAGAAAAACAAGATGTAAAACTGTCAAAAAAGAAATCCTCTAAGACGAAATCCCCTAAGACAAAATCGTCTAAGAAAAAATCGTCTAAGAAATAATCATAAAAAATAATAAATAGTAAAAGAAATATATAAAAATATTTAAAAAGTAAATATATTACTAGATAATGATTTTATAATTTTATGTTTTGAATTTTTTTCATCCTTTAATAAATATGTATGTTTTGTATCATTAACTAATTTAATAAGTTCTTTATTATTAGCAGTATTGTTTGTTATTATATTTTTCATTTTATATGTTTCAGGGAATAATAAACTATAACTACCCCATTCGTGTATAGCTCCTTTATAATCATAAATTTTATTCATATTTAATCCTCTATTTTCTAATTGTTCATAATATTTTTTGGCAGCACTACAACTCCAAGAAGCACAATATAAAATAACTAAATCTATATTTTTCAAGCTATTATTATTATACGATAAATAATTTTCAAATTCTTTCTTAGTAAAAGATTTACTATTAATAGAATTTTCACAATCTAAATTAAATGGTATTTTATCACCAAGAACATTAACTAAAATAACAGATTTATTACTCCGCAGACTTGCGAGAACAATATATGGAGATACAAAATTCATTTTAGATTTAGTAATTAAACTTTTATTAATTACTAAACTTATCACTATAAAACAAAATAATATAATTAGTAAAAATGATAGTGATTGAATTATTTTTTTCATATTTATAAAAAGAATAGAAATAATTATTAAAAAATTGTAGAAATTATTTAATATAATAAAAAATTAAAATAAAATAATAAAATTATATTTTATAAATTTATTTTTTTTCAAATTATATTTATCTAATCTTAATTTCAGGTCTTTCTTCATATAAAGTTTTAATATTATCTTTATCTCCTTCAACTGGTGTATAATTTAAATTATAAATTTCTCCATCAAAACTTTTATTAAATTTAGCATAAACATTTTCTGAATTATATTGTGGCACTCCTCTTAGTTTTACGATTTGTCTAATTTTACCATCAAAATATATTTCCATAGTTTTTTGATACATTGCTACGGATACTTGGAATAATTTGTTAATTGGTATATTTTTTAAATCATAGTATTCAATTTGTTTTATATATTGAATATCTGAGTCTTTAATTTGATTTTTGTCAATTACTGTAGTTTTATCAGTTTCGATACAATCCCCTTTATTACAATATAGCATATGTGCATGTTTATATTCTGTTTCTGGATTATTTTTATAAACTTCCACCCTAGTGGAAATACAAATACGAAGATTATTCGTAAAAGGAGCTAACCAAAATCCCGGATATTGGTCTGGATAATCAGATATTACATCTTCCCAATCTTTGTATAAAATTTGACCCTCAACACTATTACCTTTATGTAAAATGTGTTTCCAATATTCAAAATTATTATACCAATCTCTAATATTTAACCAAAAAGAAATAACAAATCTATTTTCAAGAGCTGGTTTGGCTATAACCTGATCTAAAATTACCAATTCATTATCAATTAATCCTCTTATTAATGATTTTTTAAAATATTCATCTAAACTTTGTTCTGGTTTTTCCCACGCCATAAAGTTATTTTCATCTATTCTTAATTTTCCATCTATGGTGCCCACACACTGATTAATATTTTTGTTAAATGTAAAACCAGTGCATAATTTATCTTTTTCACAACGATCTATACAATCACTTGTATTTTCAGTATCTAATTTAAATAATGGTTTATAATTCGATAAATCCTTACCATAATAAGTATATCCAGACTTTAAAGATGTTTTTGGGGTATAATAATAATAAACTACATAAGTTATTACTAATAGCGCAATAATTAGAATTAATAATAAAAATGCGTTTTCGCCTAAAAATTTATCATATCTAAATTCAGAGTTTTTTTTATTTTCTGATGAAGATTTAGTTTGTCTTTTACTAGTAAAACCTAATTTTTCTAAAATTCCAGTTGTTTTTTTATTATTATCTCCTTGATTTGAATTATTTTTTTGATTTGAATTATTTTTTTGATTTGAATTATTTTTTTGATTTGAATTATTATTTAATTTTACATTATTAGCTTTATTAGCTTTATTATTTTT
>MDTB01115873.1_pt1 | contig 10361 bp, 11 predicted proteins | sample 811161 | NCBI WGS metagenome assembly MDTB01 (sample SAMN05326650, study PRJNA326480) | marine metagenome | isolation source: seawater | place: Mediterranean Sea | collected 2009
ACTGCAGAGTTAGCGTTACGAAGCTTCGTTCTGATACCTGCTGTTAGCAGTAGTCCGAAAGTTAATGCTGCTAAAGTTGAGGCAATCCCCACAATCAACGTCACATATAAAGATTGTGCCTGCGCACTATCCATCGATGAAAAAGCTAATTTTTTGGCTTCTTGGATTTCTCTAAATAAGTTAAGGTAGCTTCCATCTTTTATAATATCCTGCAAAACTTTTTGTTTCTCAGCTAAGTTTGCATTCGCCTTTAAGATTTTTTCTTTAAGCTCGCTTAAGCTTTTTTTATACAAATTCGAATAGGGGCTAAGCTGTGTTGAAGTTATAAATTCATTGTAAGCTAAGACAGCCTTTTTCACTCTCTCTTGTGCCCTTTTGATATCTCTGTAATTACCCTCTATCCCATCTAGGGCTGTGATAATTTTTTTATAAATTTTTATTGCTTCTCCGCTAATTGGTGGTTCTACAAGTTCTTCCACCCTATGTTTGATAGTAACTTTTCTAAATGCATTTGACTCCGCCTCTTTAACTATTTCGTTAATTCTCATTTTGGCCTTTTGAAGATCGTTAAATGCATCTTTCGAAAACTTATCGGCTGTTTCTATAGCTGCATTGAATTGGTCCCGACCTTCCTCAATCGCATTAAAATTGGTGCCTTGATCAGAACCAGCCAAACCCAATTCTAATGTAGCCCGGGTGACAAAAGCGGACGACTGAATAAGAGAAGCATTCATACTGTTTATTTGGGTTTCCAAAGCAGATTCGATTTGGTTTAGCCGTTCAGTTTTTATCCCCATCGAATTTATAACGTACATTGCGTAGCCGCCAAACGATGCTAATAGCAGAGCTAGTCCGAGCACCAGAAGCAAAATTTTTAAGGTTATTGTGAATTGAAAACTTTGCTTTTTAGCAGTCATTTATTTACTCCGTTTTTTAGACTATAGGCCTGCCTATTCATTACAAACAATTAATTTTTTTGATATTCTTGTAGCTCTGGTGATTTAAGAAAGAGGTCAGGTTTAAAGATGAGTGTCACCTCACCTCCTTTTTCCCGAAAATTGGGAAAGTAATTTGGGATTTCGTTTTGAAAAACTTTCGTTGACTCCTGAAAGGACGATTGCCGAATAGACTGGATGCCTAGAACACGATCTATACAAAGAGCAAAATCTACGCCCGATACACTGATAACAATAAATTTGTTACGCTCGTCTATTACCGTAAGTTCATGACCAAGATACTTTGATAGATCTATACAGCTCAAAACTTGCCCACGCAGACTAATCAATCCTCGAATAAAATCTGCTACTTTGTATAGTGGTGTTACGTCTGACCCTTCAATAACCTCCAGAACTTTTGTGATTTCAATAGCGATTGTGCTGTTTTTTATTTTCGCAACCATGTAATCGTGGTGTAAATCGGTTAATTCCTCGTCACTAGATTTGCTGTCTTTATCTTCTTCAGTTCCTACAGCTATCTGGTTTTTTAACTCTGAGAAAACCAACATAGATATTTTTTCTGGAGAAAAAATGAAAAGATTTTGTTCTCCATACCAAACGATATCTTTTAAGAGGTCGCTTGTATTTTCGTCTTCATATGCCGCTTCATTTTTATAGTCACTTGTTGATTTTATAGATACAATTCCAACATGCGTTTCCATCGTGAGTGCAAACATAATTCCGTTATAATTTACTGTAATGATGGCACTGGGCATTTTGTCTAAGTTATTAGTTTCATCCTTTTTAATTTTACCAATCTTCAAATAGCTTTCCTGGCTTTGGAAAATAGGTAGGAGCTTTCCTCTGTATTCGGTAGTTCCAATACAAGACCTTAAAAACCCTTTCAGTGGTGAGATGGCGCCATAGTCGTTTGTAATCTCTGTGACATAAGCTACAGGTATCCCGAAGAGAATTCCTCCGCATTCGTATACAAACACCTCATTTGTATTTACGGTCTCGTCAATTTTTGGATCAGCACTTTGATTTATTGGACCCTCAATTGTGTCAATTTGTGATTTTTTTTGATTTTCTTTTTTGGTTAATTTTTTCTTCTTTGACTTTTTTACTTTGACTTTATCGATTTTTTCTTTTTTTTCTGGAACGGTGACTACGGTTTTAGGTTGTTCAATCACAGAACTTGGCAAAGCATCAACTAATTGATTGAATTTTTCCTCCGAAATATTTTTAGGCGATATTTTGTCAAATTTTTTAGCCAAAAATTAGGCCCCACGTTTAATCAAGTTCAATGCTTCATTTGTTAAGTCAACAATTTCTTCGGTTGCGGGTTTATTGTAACCAATTACTGATATCTTATTAACATTAGTCTCTGCAAAGCAAACTCTTTGTGAAATGCAAGTTTTAGCGACTTGAACCCCATCTTCTTTAAGCTGTTCGATTACATGCGATAAGATAGAGCTCCTTTTATTGACACCATTCAAAACGGTCAAAATTGGTGCTTTCTTTTTATCTCGATTAGATTGCTTGAGAAAAACTTCAATCCAGCCTTGCCCGACTATGTCGTCTCTAGAAACGCGGCATGGAGTGATAATTAAAGAAGATTGAAAAAGAAACTGGGCCATTTCTTTGGTTAGACTGCCCTGCGTATCTATCAGCAGAAAATCAACATCAACATTTTCTGACGCTATAAACTCCGTTTGGTCAATAATTTCAACTCTGGATAATAATTTATCTTTTGTTCCAGTGATCCAATCCTGAGAACATTTTTGCTGATCTGCGTCTATTAGCGCTACTGAATAACCCTCGCGTATTAAAATTGCTGCCATATTAATACATAAAGTAGATTTGCCTGATCCTCCTTTAACATTCGCAAAAGTTACAACTTTAGCCACTTTGGATCCCTTTTGACAATTAAAACCATCTACTTTTAAGACCGATAACACGGTATTTAACTTTAAAAATCAAGTTTTCATGAATGTGTGGTTGTAAAAAACGAAAATCTAAAAATGCTATCGCCATTAGTTTTTAAAAATGCTACTGTTACAAACTTGGTAACAAAAAGTAATTCCACCATGACAACAAATTTTAGGGCAATTGCTACTTGCCTATTGGCCTATATTTGCTTTGACATTATGAGCGTTCACGTGCGTCTGCTATCAGGTAACTATTCGCCTCAGGAACTTTCGGTTTATAGAAATGTTATTGGGGTTCTCCCTGCAATATTTTATATGTGGTATTCTAAGGAATTAAGCTTAAAAATTTCCGACTATAAAATAGAAAAATGGAAGCTTGGCATTTTGAGAGGATTAATTATTGCGGTTGCACAGCTTTGTTTTTACACAGCCCTCGCAAAACTGGAACTGGCAACTGTATCTGCCCTTGGGCAAGTGAGCGCGCTTTTCATAGTGTTATTGGCAATTTTCATTTATAAAGAAAAAGTAGGATTTTGGCGGTGGACTGCTGTAATCGTGGGCTTTCTTGGCGCCATTATGATAATGAAGCCAGGAACTGATATTTTTTCTTGGTATTCAATTTTACCAATTTGTGCAGCTTTTTGTTACGCCTCCTCAATAGTTACTTTGCGCAGTTTTAAAAGTTCTGTATCAAGTGCAATTTTATTCCTTTATTCTGCAACTTCGGCAGCTTTTGGGGCGATGATCCTCGCCTTTGGATCAATTACTTTTACTCCTATCAAATCTGTGATGGATGGTTTTTTGATCACCTCTATGGCTGTTTGTGGAGGATTTGGAGTAGTATTTTTAATGTACGCTTTTCGTAATGCGCCTTCAGCTTTATTAGCGCCCTTCAGTTATTTTGGTATTTTAACGTCTTTTCTTATCGGTTGGATAGTTTTCGACGAATTTCCAGTAGATACTCTTTTCCCAGGAGTAATTTTAATTTTAATTTCCGGGTTTGTTATAATTTGGCGAGAAAATAGAGCATCTAAACTTTAAATTAAAAAATCTTTTTAAAAATTGTTTAAATTATTGTTTTTGAATGCTTATCTTGTATTTTTCAGTTTTAAAAATATGATTTTAGGCTCGGATTTTTGCCAGGGTAAAAATCGGGCACGACATAAAAATACTTTTTTTTTACAAAAAACGTATTTTTATTACTTTTTCGCTTGCATCTAAATTTTTTCAATCTATTAAGCCGGCACAGACATATGTCGGGGGGTGAACCGCATATTCTTCAACAATTAACAATCGTGGGAGAATTTACATGGTTTACAGAAGTCTTAAAACTTCAATATTGGGTATGATTGCTGGTGCATCAATGATTTTTGGTGCTAACTCTTCGTTTGCTGGAGATTGGAAACCTGAAAAGCCAATTACTATGGTGATTATGGCTGGCCAAGGCGGTGGAGCTGATAGGATAGCCCGACTTTTTCAATCAATAATTCAAAATGAGAACCTGTCTAACATGCCGATTTTGCCTGTTAATAAGGGTGGTGGTTCTGGTGCCGAGGCACTTCGTTTCCTAAAAGATAACGAGGGCGACGCGCATACAATTATGGCCACGCTCAATAGTTACTATACTACTCCATTAAGAACTGACATTGGCGTGGATATCGCTGAATTCAATCCTCTAGCTAGAATGGCTATGGATACCTTTGTTCTATGGGTAAACGCTGACTCTGACATTAAGACATTAGATGACTATGTGGCGGCAGTTTCAGCTGCTGGTGGTAGCTGGAAAATGGGCGGTACAGGTGCTGGTCAGGAAGATAGCCTTGTAACAGCAATGCTCGAAAAAGAGTTTGGCATCAAGCATACATATGTTCCTTTCAAAGGAGGCGGTACGGTTGCAAAAAACTTAGTAGGAAATCATATCGATTCTACTGTTAATAACCCTGCTGAGCAGATGGGATTTTGGAAAGCTGGCAAAGTAAGGCCTATTGTTGCCTTTACGCCTGAGCGCTTAGATGTTTTCCCTGACGTGCCAACAGCAAAAGAACTTGGGCATACTATAGTTTATTGGATGCAGAGATCATTTGTTGCGCCAAAGGGCATGCCAACAGCTGCTATTGATTATTACACTGAGATGTTTGAAAAGCTTTCAGCAACTGAAGAATGGCAAACTTATGCAAAAGAAAAAGCTTTGGTGGCGGATATGATCACTGGAAGTGAGTTGCAAAAGTACTTTTTAGATGAGCGTTCGAAGCATAAGGAAATTCTAGCTTCAAGCGAGTAAATTATTACCCCTAAGTCATCCAAAATCCGTGCGTGGGGAATAACTCACGCACGGAGATCTAAGAAATTTAAATTCGAGTAGCGTAATGATAAATGCTGATAGAATAATTGCTTCTCTTATAATTATAAGTTCGCTTTACTTTATGTGGCACGCTATCGCTCTTCCTATCGGCTGGAATGGCATCGAAGGTGGCCCAGGTGGAGGAGCATTTCCGTTTTGGCTATCTGTCGTCATGCTTATATGCTCTGTTATTGTATTTTGGCGAAGCAGTTCTGGGACAAAGTTTCAAAAGTTCTCTTTTGACACATCTATGATCAAACCTATCCTGCTCGTATCTATTAGCCTTATATGCACAGTAGCTTTAATATCTTTTATTGGTGCATATATAGCGATATTTTTATTTTTGTTTTGGTACCTCAAGGTGATCGGTAAGCATTCAATAGGATTAGCTTTAACTATTCCCGTTTTGACTCCGATACTGATGTTCTTCTTCTTTGAAGTGACCTTGAAAATAATGTTGCCGAAAGGAGTAAGTGAGCCGTTGTTCCTTCCTCTTTACGCAAAGTTTTTCTGAGTTTGGAAACAATATGGATCTTCTGACACTCCTATCAGATGGTTTCGCGACCTCACTTTCACCATTTAACTTGATGATCGTTATCCTTGGTGTGACAGCTGGACTTTTTATTGGAGCGATGCCTGGTTTAGGCTCCGTAAACGGCGTCGCTATAGTGCTTCCTTTAACCTTTATTGTGCCTCCAGCTTCCGCAATTATTTTATTAGCAGCGATTTATTACGGTGCTATGTATGGAGGGGCCATTTCGTCTATATTATTGGGTATACCTGGAGCGTCAACGGCGGTTGCAACAACGTTTGATGGGCGACCAATGGCGCAAAAAGGTCAAGCGGCGCTAGCTCTTATCGCTGCTGCATTCGCTTCTTTTGTTGGCGGTACAATTGCTGTTATTTTATTCACACTGTTTGCTATTCCATTGGCTGATGTGGCTCTAGCTTTTGGTCCTGCAGAGGAATTTGCTTTAGTTCTGCTCGCATTCACCACATTCGTTGGGCTTGGCGGTGATGACATATTAAAGACAATTATTATGATCTGCCTCGGTCTCGTCCTTTCAACAGTTGGCCTCGATTTAATATCTGGCCAGCCCCGATTGATTTTTGGTGACTTGCCAGGATTTTACTCTGGCATCTCCTTTTTGGTTCTCGCCATTGGAGTGTATGGCGTTGGCGAGGTGCTATACACAATTGAAACTTCCAAATCCAATCCCACTGTAAGTAATGCAAAAATTACTTTTAAAGACCTATATATAGGCATTAAAACTATTAGCGGTTATGCAAAAACAATGTCTATGGGCTCATTTCTAGGGTTCTTTGTTGGTATGCTTCCAGCGGCCGGCGCAACACCCGCTTCTTTGATGGCCTATGGTTTGGCAAAACAGACCTCAAAACAACCTGAAAAATTTGGCGACGGAAATATTGAAGGCGTAATTGCTCCTGAAACCGCAAATAACGCTGCTTCTACAGGTTCCCTATTGCCGATGTTAACCTTGGGTATCCCAGGCTCGCCTACCACAGCTTTATTGCTTGGTGGAATGGTCATGTGGGGGCTAATGCCTGGTCCTATGTTATTCATAGATCAGCCAGATTTTGTTTGGGGGCTGATTTCATCTCTCTATACTGCAAATGTTGCAGCTGTATTGATAAATATCGCACTGATACCACTTTTCGTCTGGGCTTTGCGTATGCCCTTTTCAGTATTGTGTGCAATCGTTCTGGTCCTTTGTATTGTTGGCGGCTTTGCCCCAAATCAAAAGATGCATGATGTATGGCTGATCGTGTTATTCGGTTACGCTGGTTATCTTTTGCGCAAGGCTGATTATCCATTAGCACCTTTGGTTTTGGCACTTGTTCTAGGGCCACTAATGGAAAAAAGTTTTCGCCAGACGTTGATAGCTGAGCAAGGAAACATTTTGGCGTTCATAGAAAGACCACTATCTGCAACGTTCATTTTTCTTTCTTTGTTGTTTTTTGTGTGGCCCTTAGTTGGTTTGTTGCGGAGCAGTAAACAAGAGCACCCGCACTTCTCGAGTAAGCGACCAGATTTTTCAAAGCAGAATAGTTAGAAAGAGAATATGAATGTCTAAGCCAAAATTATTGATAACAAGGCGCTGGCCAAAAGCAGTTGAGGAAGCTGCAATCGAGCACTTTGATGTCACATTAAATGACAAAGATATTCCATTGGGCATTGAAGACATGCGTGATGCCTTGAAAAGTTATGATGCCATTTCTCCAACAGTTACAGATGTTTTAAACGCAAAAGCATTTGAAGTGGAGGACGTAAGCTGCAAAATCCTATGTAATTATGGAGTTGGCTATAGTCATATTGATCTACCTAGTGCACAAAAGTTGGGAATTTGTGTTACCAATACACCAGATGTTTTAAGCGATTGCACAGCTGATATTGCAATGACTTTAATGCTGATGGCAGCTCGACGCGCTGGTGAAGGTGAGAGAGAGCTGCGTGCCAAAAAATGGGACGGTTGGCGTCCTACTCATATGATCGGCGCCAAAGTTACCGGTAAGACACTAGGAATAATTGGCTTTGGCCGTATTGGCCAAGCCATGGCTTCGCGTGGTCACTTTGGATTTGGAATGAAAATAAAAATTTTCTCCCGATCACGAGTGAGCTCTGAGCTATTAGAGAGATATAATGCTCAACAATTTAGCTCTATAGAAGCTCTCTTAAGTGAAAGTGATTTTGTTTCGCTACATTGTCCTGGTGGTGCCTCAAATCGACACTTGATTAATGCATCGAACTTAGCGCAGGCAAGGCCTGAATTAGTTTTGATAAACACGGCGAGAGGCGAGGTAATTGACGAAGTTGCACTCGCAAATGCTTTAGAAAATAAAATTATCAAAGCTGCAGGCTTGGATGTTTTTGATGGTGAGCCGAACATTAACCCTAATTTGATGGCGGCACCTAACCTTGTGATGTTGCCACACTTGGGAAGTGCTACAAGAGAAACACGAGAAGAAATGGGCTTTAGAGCTCTTGAAAACTGCAAAGCCTTTTTTAAGGGAGAAACCCCTTTGGATAAGGTCGAGTGAGAAATTTATGTGGAAATTTTAAATTTTTTAAATTAGTTACTAACAAAAGGATGAGTTCAGACATGTTTGAAAAACTTACTATACCGAATACCCTTGCAGCAGGACCTGGTCCAGGAAATACTGATCCACGCGTATTAGAGCAATTTTCAAAAGCGGGTCTTGCCGATCATATGCACCCAGATGTTTTACGTGGGATGCAAGAATGCAAATTTATGCTCCGAGAGGTTTGGGGCACAAAAAATATGCACACTTTTGGGGTTGCTGGAACAGGTTGGAGTGGACTGGATGCGATGATATCTGCGGTTAAGCCAGGTGATAAAGTCGTAGCCTTTGTTAATGGTACATTTTCTGGCATTGACGCTCTTTCCTTGAGGATGAAGGCTGCAACTGAAGAAGAGTTAGCAGCAAATCCATTAGACCCAAATGCTAAAAGTGTTGAAGTTGTTAATGTTCCACATGGTCAATCAGTTGATTGCGACATTATCGAGAAATATATGGCCGATCATAAACCTAAATGGGCATTTATGGCACATTATGAGACAGGTTCAGGACGGATCAATGATATAAGCGCTTTTTCTGAATCTTGCGAGCGTTATGGCGCGCTGGGGTTAGTGGATGCAGTAAGTTCATTAGGAGTGGGTGATTTTAAGATTGATGATTATCCTGGAGTTGTAGCTTGGGCTTCCTGTCCTCAAAAGGGTATTAGCTGCCTGCCTCTAACTTATGCACCAGTAAGCTTTTCTGATAAATATATTGAGGTTTTGAAAGCAGTAGGGGCTCGAACTTTTGCGCATAATCCAATTCTTGAGGCAAGGCATTGGGCCATAATAGATGGCGTAGATGTGGATAAAGGGACTTATCACAGAACTCATTCTGCTTATGCTGTGGCTGCTTTCCATGAATCTCTTAGATTGACTTTAGAAGAAGGTATTTCAAATAGGGCGGCAAAATATTTGAAGTTTGAAAAAGTATTAACTGGCGCATTCAGAGCAATGGGATGTGATGTTACATCTGATATGACTTCGCTGGTAGTTTTGAATTTACCAGAAAACCTCTCAGGACGAGAGATGGAGTTCGTTCAGCACTGTCGATCACAAAATTTTGGTATTTGGCCAACACTTTCTGAACCAGTACAAGTCAGGGTAGGGATTCTGAACCTATTAAGTGATGAAGCTATATCTGAAATTATCGATAAGTTTGGTGCCGCTCTTAAAGAGTTAGGCGGACAGTTTGATGATAACCTTGTTTCTCTTGAAATTAATAAACTTTCGGAACAAATAGCGGCGGAATAACAATATTTTTGGCTACGATAAGCCTCTCAGCCTTTGTTGTTCCTTGACTATAGCGTCAATATCTTGAGACGATAAATTAGGATATTGGCGCGATATTTCGTAAATTTTGTCTTCGTGAGACTTGCTGTTCCATGAGCCCGATGACGTGTCGGTTAAAAATTCAGTAAACATATCAACTGGGTTTAACCAATCATAAGGTCCCTCCAAATAAATTTTATATATGTCTCTCTCCAAACTCACTGGCATTACTCCGCTTCTTTGAGAATCATTTTAATTGCCCAAACAGAATGAAATAAAGATAAACCAGAAAAAAGGCCTCCAATGAAAACAATCTCAAATATTGCCGGCCCCTTTACCTCATCAAACATAACTAAGTAAGAAATTAAACATAGTAAAAATACCGATACAATTGCTCTAAATTTATATTCGCTCAATTTTGTTTTATCGTACATCAGAATAAATTATTAAATACTTTCAATTTGATACCAATAAATCGGCCCGTAAAAAAGGTAGTTCAAACCTCTATAAAATCAAAATACGAAATAAAATAAGTTCTGAAAGAAAAGGCTACGATTGTATATATTTCCAAAATTAAAAGTAAAATTCCGTAACGGAAAATTTACATAAAAAGTGTAAAATTTAATTGACACATTTTCAAATTTTTAATTTAATAGAACTGTCGAGCTGAAGCCTATTAACAAGGATGACTTCGTTTAGGGGAAACTCGATGCGGAATTTGTCTATTGTTTATGTTCATCACCCTGATCTTTAAAAATAGATAAGTTTCAAACTGTTGGTGGGC
>MDTB01131620.1_pt1 | contig 10361 bp, 9 predicted proteins | sample 811161 | NCBI WGS metagenome assembly MDTB01 (sample SAMN05326650, study PRJNA326480) | marine metagenome | isolation source: seawater | place: Mediterranean Sea | collected 2009
CTAATCTATCTTTCCTATTATTAAAAAAAATTTCAGGGCAAGAAATATTTATATATTTTTTTTTAAATGGTGCTATTTCTTTATTTGCAGTAGTATGATATCCAAAAACTATATCAGAAACTGATATTAATTCTTGTAGGATTGTTGGGTAAAATCTATCATCTTCTTCATAATAAATATAGTCTGAGAATTTTTCTGCGCTATTTAATATGGGAAATTTCTTTCTTCCTTTGATAATTAAAACAGCATTATTTTTTTTTGAAAATTTATAAAGTTTCTTTAATAAATTTTTTTCAGTAAATTTATTAATAAAATAATAAATTGATAATCGAGTCGTAAAGATTTTATAAAAATAATAAATTTTTAAAAACTTTATATAAATTTTTATAATAAATAAATTTATTTTGGGATTATTATCTTTTTTTTGCTTGAAAATATTTGACTGAAAACCTGAAAAAGCAATTTCCCATGAACTATTTTTTTGTCTTAGCGGATTAAAGGGAAAAGGTAAATATAAAATAACTTTTTTATTTTCTGGATTATATTTTTGTTTAATTGTTTTATTTTCTTTTAATTTTATTAAATTTAAATCTGTTGAAAACTCTCCAGTTTCTATTATTTTAGTATTAATATTTTCAAAAAATTTGTAATTATTTTTCTGATTTCCGTATGGAAATCTTTTAAGTAAGTCGAGATGAAAATTATGCATATATTTATTATAAGCAAAGAAAAATCTTTCATAGTTTTGTTCTAATTGGTCAGTATTCTTGAATGAATTCCAGTCCCCAACAGTTCCATAACTATCATCTCCGTGCATCAAAATACACCATTTGTTTGTTATTTTATGAAATATTGTTTTGTTATCGATATTGAATGGAACAGGATTTAATGAAACAAAATAATCATAGTCATTTATAATGATATGATCTTTTAGTTTTGAAAAATTTTTAATATTAAATACATTAGAATATTGATGAAGATTATTCTCAAATAAAAAAGTGTTTAAAACTGCTGTATTTTTAGAACTAATATTTCCCAAATGAACAAGGTCAAAAAATATATTTCTATTTTTTAGTTCAATTATTAAAGTTGAGTATAATCTATAATAATTAAATTTATTTATAATGAAAGCAACTTTCATTTACCTAATTTGTAGGCATAATGAACTCTGGTCCAGCTTGTATGCTTTTTGGCCATCTAGAAGTGACTGTCTTTAATTTTGTATAAAAATTCACTCCCTCCATTCCATGCATTGCATGATCGCCAAATAAAGATTGTTTCCATCCTCCAAAACTATGGAATGCCATTGGGACGGGTATAGGTACGTTTATCCCAACCATACCAATTTTTGAATTTGTTGTAAAATGTCTAGCAACCTCACCATCAGAAGTATAAATACTTGTTCCATTTCCAAATTTATGTTCATTAACTAAATTAAGAGCTTCCTCATAATTTTTTACTCTTACTACAGATAACACTGGTCCAAAGATTTCTTCTTTATATATTGACATATTTTGTTTAACATTGTCAAAAAGTGTTGGACCTACAAAATATCCATTTTCATAACCTTGAATTTTATAGTTTCTTCCATCAGCAATAAGTGTTGCGCCTTCATCAGATCCTTTAGTTATATAATGTTCAATTTTTTCCTTATGATCTTTTGATATTACGGGTCCCATATCTGAGTCTGAGTTTGTCCAAGGTGCAACTTTCAATTTTTGAATATTGTTATTAATGCCTTCTATTAAATCATCAGCTATATTACCAACAGCAACTGCCACTGATACAGCCATGCATCTTTCACCTGCTGAACCATATGCGGCACCTATAATTCCATCTACTGCCTGATTAATATTTGCATCTGGCATGACAACCAAATGATTTTTAGCACCACCAAGAGCCTGAACTCTTTTTAGATTTTTTGCAGATTCTTCATAGATATATTTTGCTACAGGTGTTGATCCAACAAAACTAATTGAAGAAATATCTGGACTTTGAATGATATTATCTACGGTATTTTTATCGCCTTGAATAACATTTAAAACTCCATCTGGAAGTCCAGCTTCGGTGAATAATTGTGCTAATTTAATTGAACAAGAAGGGTCTTTTTCTGAAGGTTTCAATATAAAACAATTTCCGCAAGCTATTGATATTGGATACATCCACATTGGCACCATTGCTGGGAAGTTAAATGGAGTAATCCCAGCAGTTATGCCTAAAGGTTGTCTAACAGACCATGAGTCGATATTGGAACCAACATTTTGAGAAAATTCTCCTTTTAATAAATGAGGAATTCCAGTTGCAAATTCTACTACCTCCAAACCTCTAGTAATTGATCCTTTAGCATCATCCAGAGTTTTTCCATGTTCAGTCGAAACTATTTCAGCTAGACTATGTATATTTTTTTCAATCAGTGATTTATAATTACTTAAAATTCTAGATCTTTTTAATGGTGTTGTTTTTGACCAATTCAAGAAAGCATTTTTTGATGACTCAATTGTTTTAAAAAAATCTTCGTCATTTGAAAGGACAACATCTCCAATCTGTTCTCCTTTTGAAGGATCAAAAACTGGTAAAAAATTTTTTGAGCAATGAACTTCTTTACCATCAACATAATTAATTATTTTTTTCATATTAAACCCCTTTGTTCTTATAAATTAAAATTAAATTTCTTAAATAAATAAACAAACCAAAAGATTGACCTAAAATTATTACAGGATCTTTTCTATGAATTGCGTAAATTAGTAAACCAAGTCCACCAAAAATGCTCAGATACCAAAATACTATAGGAATATAGCTTTTTCCTTTTTTTTCTGAGTAAATCCATTGAATTATAAACCGTGATGCAAACAAACCTTGACTGATCAATCCAACTAATAAAAAAATTATTTCATAGTTACTCAAACTGTCAAAATATTCACTCATACTAACCCTTAAATGCTTTTATAATAAAATAAACTTTAATAGTATCTCTTATACCTTTAAAGAGTCTATTATAAATTCCATATTTCGATTTTCCAAAAATCCTCTTTCTATGATTTACATTAATAAATAAGGTTTTTTTTTTGAATCCTTTAAAAAGAGCAGGCAAAAACCTATGAATACCATCAAAATATGGAAAGGACAAAAAAGTTTGCTTATCAAAAACTTTTAAAGCACAACCAGTATCCATGCAATCGTCCTGCAAAATTTTAGATCTAATTAAATTAGCTGAAAACGAAGAAATTTTTTTTATAATATTGTCTTTTCTTTCTTTTCTTATGCCTCCAATTAATAATATTTGATCATTTTCAAAATACATATTTGTTAATTTTTTGATATCTTTTGGATCATTTTGTCCATCTCCATCAATTGTGACTATTGTGTTAAATATTGCATTGTTAACTCCATTTAAAATGGAGAATGATTGACCCATATTTTTATTATTTTTAATTAATTTGACCTTTTTGTCGACTAATATTGAATTAATTTTGATTAACGAATTATCATTACTAGAGTCATCAATGAATAGTATTTCATATTTTAAATTATTTAAACTTGAAATTATTTCATTATACAATTTTACAATATTATCCTCTTCATTATATATAGGAATAACAATAGAAAAACTCATTTTTTAAATTCAATTAAATTATTTTTTTTTAGTGTTTCAAGGGTGTTGATAACAATTTTTAAATTCAAATTTGTTAATATTGCAATTTGAAAAATATTATTGACTCCATTTGAAAAAGATAAAACATCCAAATATTTTCTTCCATAACTATTTTTATTATTTTTTCCTATAGTTGGATATAAATTTCTTTTTGAAAGCATTGGTTCACAGAATATTTTACTTTTAGGATATAAACCTATTTCAAAAGCATCAATAATTGTAGAGATTATTTCTAGCGAATTATTCAGTCCTTTTTTAGTTACTAATTTAAAGTCATCTTTACTAGTATGATATTCTTTGTATTCTCCAAATTTAGATCTACAAAATGTACTAAAAGGTAAATCAATATTTGGAGAACAATATTGTCTTTCGTCTGAGCCTCTCTCTAAATAAGAAAAGAATTTTACATTTTTTTTATTTATTAGAGCAGCTTTGAGAGATAAATCTGAAATTTTATTTTCAGACGGAGAATTAATTACGCTATATTTTTTATCATCTCCCACACAGGATAATACATAGCCAGATACAACATTTTTTTTCATCCTTTTGTGGAATTTTGATAAATATGCAATTGATCCTATAGTTTCTGGATTAAATAGAAACCTATAAGAAAATTTAGTTTTTTTATACTTATTATCAATATACTTTGAAATAGCAATTGCAAGCGAAGGGCCAGATGACTCATTATTTGCCATGACTGGATGACAAATATAAGTTGAGAAAAAAATTTCCTTTTTACTAATTCCTTTTTTTAATAATTCTCCACACCTTAAGTATCCCTTTGAATTAAAATTTGACTCTATATGAACTGCAAATTGCCTATCTTTTAAAAGTTTAAATTTGTTATACTGAATACAAAAACCCCATGTTTTGTTATAAAAAGAGGTCACATAAGGAATGGCAGTTTTATTTATTTTATCAGTATGCAAATGTTGCAATAATTCCTTTTTAGAAACTATTTTACTTATTGGAACTGAATAAGAAACTAAGTGTAAAAAATTTTCTTTAAAACTAATTATTTTTTTTCCTTTTAAGTTACTTATGTAAGCATCATTCACATTCCACTCATCAGGTATAATCCAATCAAATACTTTTGTGCCAGATTTAAATTTAATTTCTTTTAATTCAGGTAACTTTGTTTTTAAAAAATTTAAGGTTTTTACAACTCCGTCTCCTGTTATTGATCTATAAATTTTACTTAATTCCTTTGCCCATAGTATTATTGGATATTCAAAGTTTTTATTTTTCATTTTAACTATTAATTAATTCATTCATTAAAAGGAAATTATTTTCAGCTTCAAAAAAATAATCTTTTTTATCAAGATCAAAATTTTTATAGAAATTAATAAACTTTTTGATGGATGATACCATTGTATCCTCTAATAAATATTTTTTATTATTATTTTCATCAAAGATGTATAATCTATAAGTTGCTCCCATACCTTCTTGTACTCTTTTATATATATTTTTATTTACCTTTATGATCATTTTTTTTTTGATATCCTGTGATTGTGAAAATAGAAATTTCACTTTTGTTTTACCATAGTTAAATTTTAAAATAGAACTATTTTTTTTTACCTTTTTATTTAAATTGCTAACAATATTTAAACCTAGAACTTCAGTTAATACTGATAAGGCATGCGGTAATAAATCAATTAAAATATAATCATAGTTATGATTACCATTAGTACTGAACTCAAAACCAAAATAATTAATATCATTTTTTTTAGGCAAAGCACTAATTCCACTAATTATTTTGGAATTATTATAATTTACCATAATTTTTCTATTTTTGTGCATCTTTATATGCTCTAATTTATTAAATAAGTTTCTTTTATTTGATAGCTCCCAAAAAAAAGGTTTTTCTACAAAAACAAAATAATTTTTATTTAGGCAAGAAACAATATGATTATAATGTAATAAGAATGGAGAACAAATACTAACAGCCTGAATATTTGAATTTAAAAAACTTTCAATTGAGTCATATGCTTGAGGTTTAAAATTATATTTTTTAAACAAAAATTCTGAAGATTTATTAGCGTTAACAATGTCAGAAGAGATTACAGATGTAACATTGACTCCTAATGAATGAAAAATTCTTGCGTGCAATTGCCCTATTTTCCCTAAACCAATAATTCCAAGGTTCATACAGGCGCAATAATAGATATTTTAATAATTAAAGCAATTTGATGCTTTTATGGCGCTATTTACTGTGTGTTCTTTACGATCACATCTGCATCCAGATTTATCCAGTTTATCGCATAAATTTTTGAAGTAATTTTTTTCATCATTAAAATCATAATCATAGTATAATTCAAAAAAATTTTTGATATTTAAATTTCCTAAAGCAGTACTATGAAAATTTGTACCCGCAGATTGTGAGCATTGATATAACCAGCCATCATATCCTATCGTTGGGTATATAAATCTTGCAAAACATGGTAATGATCTTGGTTTGTAAAACAAATCATTGCTTGGGATAAATAATATTTTAGTATTTGTATTAAATTTTTTCGCAATATCGTTAATGTAAAGTTTTAATTCATTTTCTATTTCAATTCTCCTTTTTTCATCTGGTATATCAGGAGTAAAGCCTAACTCCTGACCTTTAGGAACTTGAGGAAAGGAAAATCTAATTAAATCAACTTTAAGTTTGGTAAATTGTTCAATAAAATCTGTTACTATATCTTTATTACAATTATTATCATTAATTAAATATGAAACACTTACAAATATATTAGTATTTTTTTTAATGTTTTCTATATTATTTTTTACCCTATCATAAATATTTGATTTTAAATTTTTTACACCATGAACTTGATTGTATATTTCATTATTTGAGGCATCAATGCTAATACTAATGTATGAGTCTGGATTAATCTTAAGTGAACCTAATGTATCAATTAATCTGTTGCTTACATTGATTGCTTTTGTATTAAATCCAACAATTAAATTATTTTCTACACTGCAGTCAACAAGATCATCGATATTTTTATAAAATAAAGGGTCAGTTGCCCATCCTGCAAAAATAACTTTTTTAATTCCACCATCAGCAATTTCCTTAATTAATTCTAGATATCTTTCAATAGAAAGTCTTTCTTTACTGTTTATAGCCGATTTACCATAACAATAAGGGCATTCTAACCAACAAATTTTAGCTCCAGTTGGCCCTGGTTGTATTTCCACTTGATATGGGAGAACTGTTTTATTAATTATAGTTTTTTTAAATTTTTTATAATCATCTACGTAATCAGTTTTATATAAATATTTTTCTGTTTGTTTCATACTGTATTTTTTTTTATCTTTAATAGGTTATTTTGAATTTTTTTTATCATATTATTTTTTTTAATTTCATCCAAATCTTTTGGCGTGTCCGCAGCAAAAAAAGGATTGGATGTATGATGACATAATAATAGTTTTCTATTAATTAAATAATTAAAGAAATCAATTTCAAAATTAGAAGATGACAATAAGTTATAACGATTAAGACTTTTCTTTTTTACAAAACAGATACCAGAATAAATATATCCCAAGGAGTCATGTTTATTAGAATGAGTAAAAGTATTGATTTTTTGATCTCTTGTAAATTTTTTTATTTTTTTTTTATTTTTTATTATTAATCCAAATTTAGACTTTATTTCTATAGCTATAAGACTGGCATCTTTTTTTGAAAAAATAAATTCCTTAAAAATCTTTTTCAAATTAAATTTAAATATTGTATCACTATTTAATAGCATGAGATCTTCTCCCATATGTTTGTGTCTTTTTATTAACTCTATTCTCTTTGAAATATTGGAATTTATTCCAGTTTTTACAAATTGAAAATGAGCGTCAGATAATTCTTTATAATTATTATTTATATAATTTTTAATTTTTTCACCTTTATATCCTAAAGTAAAAAAAAAAATTTCTAATTCCATTTCTATATAGCTCCATAATCAAATACCAAAGAATTGGCTTACTATTTACTTCTAAGAGAGTTTTAGGTATGCCTTTTGTTAAATTACCCATTCTTTTACTTTTTCCACCACAAATAATTACAGCACTAACTTTTTTTAAACTCATAAAATTAATCTTCTTTCCTTTTAAAAAAAAATTTATTTAAAATTGTAATTTTATTAGCTACATTTGATGAATACTTCATTATGATTATTTTTCCATCTATAACTTTTGTAACAATCATTTTTTTAAAATAAATATTTAAATAGTTTGACATAACTCCTGGATTATCTTCTCTTTTATTATTAAAATGATTTTTAAAAACTCTATGAATACCATTAAAAAACCATAATTCGTATCCTAACCATTTCGGTACTAATGACCAAATCGGTTCTAAAGCTCCTGCAGAATACGGCAGTTTCATTGCTAAATTAAGATTATATTTATTAATATTTTCATTCAATTTATTTAAGGCAGCCTTGCTTATAACAAAATTACAGTGAGTCCCAAATGATCCAATTTTTGATGAAATATGAAAATTAGTTAATCCTATTTGTTTAAAATTTGTTAATTCACTTAAATTAGTCAATTTGTAATTTGATAAAATTTTCGAGTCAAATTTGTTATTTAAATTTAATGAAATTTTAGGCTTAAAGTTAAAAAGTAAATAATCAATATAGTATTTAAATACTTTAAATAATTTTTGAAACTCTGCAAATAATTTAATTCTTCCTGACAACTTCGATATTAACATATCCAAATAAAAATTAAATTTATTTCCCCATACATTGGGGATATGATGCTCTTGAAAATCAATATTAGTTATATTAGATTTATCCCATTCTTGAAAAACTTTATCAAAATTTGGATCTTTTCGAAAATATTTAAATGTTTCTTTCAGCATCTCGTCATTAAAGATATTTAAATCGTTTGAGTCATGTTTTGATATAAATCTATCAAAGAAAATCTTTTTAGATAAATACCTCTTGTTACTACCCCCACTAATAAAGTTTATATTGCAATTTGTCATGAATTGATAAGTATCTTTTAAAACTTTTGTGTGTGTAAACAAAGCGCCTTCACCCATAAAAAAAGTATATTCATAATCTTTCCACTTTTGTGTTTGAATAAATTTATACCATGCGCCTGAGTCAAGACCATGATCATCCTCAAGATCTATTTCATAAATATTGTCAGCGTTTAATTTACATAACTTTGTAAGAAAAGGATCAAAAGTATCATCAAGTTTAATGTTCTTACCATACTGTTTTTTTAATTTATCATAATTTTTAAAAGCCACTTTTTGCTCTGCATAATATTTTTCACCACTTCCTTTATTGTATAAAAAAAATAAATCATAAGAGTCAAATTCTTGTAAAATAGTTGATATTAAAGTTGACATTATAAGCCAAGGTTTATGATGAATGCAGTAAACTATTGCGAATTTCTTTTTCATTTTAAGCTTTTTTATATATTAAATGCAACCCTTCTCAGTTAAAAAGTAAGGATAATCAGGTAATATTTTTTTGATTAAATTAAATTTATCATCAGCAGATATTGTTCCCAAATAACCATTTCCAACATTAATTTTTTTGAATAAGTTTTTATTTAATGCCTCTGATGTCAATTGATGAAAATTGGGATTAGTTGACGAGTTATTTAAGTTTCTAACCCATGTGATCCATTTTTTATTATACCTACTTTCTTTATAAATTATTACACCTGAAAACTCTTTATCAAATCTATAATCAACCTCTAAAATTCTCTCTAAATAGTGCACAAAAGTTGAACCTGCATTTAAATTAAAATTGCAAATTTTACCATTAATTTGATGAAATCGAGAAAAAAAACTGTTTTGATCGAAACTATTATTACTTATGTCAACTGTTAATGATTTAGAATTATAACCTAGTGCTGAGATAGAGAACATAGGGTCTATTGTTCTCTCTGAAATAGCATGATTTCTTACAAATTCAGAAAATAATCCACAAACAGATTTTTGTTTATAATTAAATATTTCATTTTTAGAAAAAGAGTAAGTATATGTTGGGACAACTATAGTTCCCTTATTGCCAATTACGCTAAAAATAGAATTTAAAATTAAATCACATGCTTCATTTTTGTTATTGCAATCTTCAGGCATTCCAAAAAGACCTATATTGGAATGAATAAAAAGGGTATCACCAACTTTAACTCCACTTTTTTCTAGGGCAAATTTAAAATTTTTGGAACTATATTTTTTGAACAAATTTTTTCCGTCCGTAAATTATCCACCAATCTAGTTTTTCTGAGATTAAATTATCTTGTATTCTACCAATTTTAATAGAAAAATATTTATTGAAATAATAATTTATATATCTCTCATTATCAAAAAAGAAATGTTTTTGATCTTTTCTTAAATCACCAGGCCTTCTTATTTTATAAATATGATTATCAAGAGTCTTGGCATTTTTTAAAATTTTATGCTCAGGACCTGTTGTTGAGATTAATAATATACCATCTTTTTTTAAAACCCTAAAATATTCCTCAATACTTTTTTGAATATTTATAACACTCCCCTCATAATGAAGCACATTCCATGAAATTAATAAATCAAAGTAATTTTTTTTGAAAGGTAAGTTAGAGTTTGAGCCTATAGAAATATTTGGCTTAAAGCCTTTTTTTTTTAATTTTTGTTTTACAAATTTACAAATCGATTTTTCAATTTCTACTCCATATACATTATTACTTAGACTGCATAAAAAACTTAAATTATTTCCGTTACCAAATC
>MDTB01201836.1_pt1 | contig 10361 bp, 9 predicted proteins | sample 811161 | NCBI WGS metagenome assembly MDTB01 (sample SAMN05326650, study PRJNA326480) | marine metagenome | isolation source: seawater | place: Mediterranean Sea | collected 2009
TATTTAATTATATTTTAAAGAGTATATCTTTATAAACTATATGATGTATTAATGTCATTTTTATGATGAAAGATTGCAGAGAAACTATAATAGTTACAGGCGCAGCTGGATTTATAGGATTTAGTCTAGTAAAAAAGTTACTAACTTCAGGATATTTTGTTATTGGTATAGATAACTTAAATGATTATTATGATGTTAATTTAAAGAAAACTCGCTTAGAAAAATTAAAATTATTAAGTAAATCATCTAAAAATTGGAAATTTATAAAATTATCAATAGAAGACTTAGATAGTCTTGAAAAGATTTTTAAAAAATATCAACCTAAAGTTGTTGTTAACTTGGCAGCTCAAGCTGGTGTCAGATACTCTATAAAAAATCCACATGTTTACATTAAAAGTAATTTGCTAGGTTTTACTAACTTAATAGATTTAAGCGCAAAATTTGAAGTTCAAAATTTTATTTTTGCCTCTAGTAGTTCTGTTTATGGGGGGAATACTAAACTTCCTTATAGCGAGGATGACAATGTTAATCATCCAGTAAGTCTATATGCCGCCACTAAAAGATCTAATGAATTAATAGCTCATTCATATAGTAATATTTATAAATTACCTTGTACTGGCTTAAGATTTTTTACAGTATATGGCCCTTGGGGCAGGCCTGATATGTCCCCTATGATTTTTGCAAAATCGATATTAGAAAAATTACCAATTAAAATATTTAATTACGGAAATATGAAAAGAGACTTCACTTTTATTGATGACATTATTGAAGGAGTTTATCAATGTTGCAAGAAACCAGCATCAATAGATAAAAATTTTGATAAAAACTTACCATTTTCTTCAACATCTTTTGCTCCATATAAAATTTTTAATATTGGGAATTCAAATGCTGTCGATCTTATGTACTTTATAGAGCTTTTGGAAAAAAATTTTGAGACTAAAGCTCTAAAAGAATTTCTTCCCAATCAACCAGGAGAGGTATTAAATACTCTATCTGATTGTGATAAAATAAAAAAATGGGTAGATTTTGAATCAACTGTTTCTATTGAGGAAGGCACAAAATTATTTTGTGACTGGTTTTTACATTATCACAAATTATGAGATTAAAAGGAATATTAATAACAGGGGGGTTGGGATTTATTGGAAGCCATACTTGTTCTATTCTTCTTGAAAATAATTTCAAACTATATTTAATTGATAATCTTGAAAACAGTTCAGGAAATTCTATTGAATATTTGAAATCGTTAGAATTATTAAACAAAAAAAATAAATTTGAAAATAGGTTGGTTTTTAAAAAAGGAGATATTAAAAATTTTGATTTTTTGAAAGAAGTTTTTCAAATAGCTCTTGATGAAAATTTTCCAATAGATTCAGTAATGCATTTTGCAGGATTAAAATCTGTTTCTGATTCAGTTATTGACCCAATAAATTATTGGGAAACAAATGTTTTTGGGACTATAAATTTATTAAAGGTAATGGATATTTATAATTGTAATACTTTGGTTTTTAGTAGTAGTGCAACTATTTATGGAAATGAAGAAGCATCTTATTTTAAGGAATCATCTATTGTTAAACCTATTAATCCTTATGGGAGAACAAAGGCTGTAATTGAGAAATTCTTAGCAGATATTTTTGCGAGTAATCCTAATAAGTGGAAAATTGCAAATTTAAGATATTTTAATCCCATAGGATCCCATCCCTCTGGTAAATTAGGAGAAGAAAGTTCTCCCAAAGTTACAAATATATTTCCCATTATAATGAATGCTGCTTCAGGCGTTATTAAAAACTTAGAAGTATATGGAAATAATTGGCCAACTTATGATGGCACTTGTATAAGAGATTATATTCACGTGATGGATTTAGCAGATGCCCATATTGCTGCATTAAGGTTCCTTTTTAAGAAAAAATCTTATTTTATAAATATCAATATTGGGACTGGGAAAGGAACTAGTGTATTGGATTTGATAAGAATTTTTGAAAGAGTAAATTCTTGTAAAGTACCTTATATTTTTAAAGATAAAAGGCCAGGGGATGTTGCATTATCGGTTGCAAAAAATGATTTAGCCAAAAATCTTTTTAATTGGACACCTAAGAAAAGTATCGAAGATATGTGCAGAGATGGCTGGAGATGGCAAAATCAATCAAAGAATTAAATATTAAATAAAAATTATTATTGGAAGATACTCATATTGTTTAAATTCATAATTTAATTTGAATTTAATAATTTATTCTCTTATTGAATTAATTATTTTTAACCAGTTTAAATCACCTTCCATAATTATCTTCAAATCGTAAAATGTCATCTTCATTAAGGTAAGGACCGCTTTGAACTTCTATAAGCACAAGAGGAATCTTCCCTGGATTAGTTAATCGATGTTTTGACCCAAGGGGTATATAAGTACTTTCATTTTCGCAGAGAATAAATTCTTTTTCATCAATCCTAACCTTGGCTGTTCCACTTACTACAATCCAATGCTCCGATCTATGATGATGCATCTGCAATGATAATTTTGCACCTGGCTTTACGTTTATACTTTTTACCTGCCAACGATCATCTTCAGCTATAGATAAAAAACTTCCCCAGGGTCTATATACTTTTTTATGTATTTCTCCTTGTTTTATTCCATTGTTTTTTAATTGATCTACGATCATTTTAATATCTTGCGATTTGTTTTTATCAGAGATTAATAATGCATCATTAGTATCAACAATTATTAGATTTTGTAATCCTATCCCAACTATTAATTTATCATCGCTTCTGAAGTAACAATTGTTGGAATCCACCGCGTGAATATTTTCATTTACAACATTATTATTTTTATCTTTTGATTCATTTTCCCAAACTGCTTCCCAGCTTCCAATATCACTCCATCCCGTATTTAATGGTAACACTGTACCTAGGTTTGTTTTTTCCATAACTGCAACATCAATGGAGATAGATGGACATTTTTCAAAGTATTTCTCATTGACCCGTAGAAAATCTAAGTCTGAGGAAATTTCTTTTATTGCTTCTCTGCAGTTTCTAACTAATTCAGGTTGAAATTTATTTAATTCATTTAAAATAACACTAGCTTTACTCATGAAAATCCCACTATTCCAAGAAAATTTTTTATCTTTAATTAATTTAATTGCTAATTCTTTTTTGGGCTTTTCTAGAAATCTTTCGATATTTTCTCCATTCATTGTGGTGACATCTAGTTCACTTTCGGCTTCAATATATCCATACCCAGTTTCTGCCGTTTTGGGTAATATTCCAAAAGTAACTATTCTTCCTTTTTCAGCATATGTTTTAGCTTTATTTATAGCCTCTAAAAACAAGGTTGTATTTTCAATTTCATGGTCTGCGGACAAAATAAGTATTAAATCGTCTTTATTTTTTTCTAGTACTTTAAGAGCAGATAATGCTATGGCTGGAGCGGTATTTCTTCCAAAAGGCTCAAGTAAAATTGCATTTGGATCGACATTTATAGATCTCATCTGTTCTGCAACAATAAATCTATGTTCTTCATTACAAATTATGATAGGGTTCTTAATACCTTTAAAATTCTTTAATCTTAAAAATGTATTTTGAAGTAAAGAGTTTTTTTTATCTTTTTTGATTGATAAGTATTGTTTAGGAAAACTTCTTCTTGATAAAGGCCATAGTCTTGTTCCTGAACCTCCCGAGAGAATAATAGGGATCATTTTATTCCTCTAATTCGTAGTCTAAGTTTCATATTATGTGGTTTCTTTATCTAAATCAATCAAAGTTAGTGATTAACAGCAACTATTATTAATTAAATGTTTGACGAGTTTTTATTAATTTGAACAAATCCATTTAAGCAAATTTCCTCATAATTTGAATCTTTTTATTGAAGATAACTATAGTGAAAAAATTAATCAAATAAAAGGAAGATAATTAAGAGTTTTCTGAGTTGCCAATAAGCCATATATTAAGGCCGTTATTTTTTGCATCAGATAAATTAGATATTCTCCTTGTGTCAAATACCCACGAAGGCTTTCTGAGTAATTTAGATACCTCTCGCCAAGGAATATTTTTAAATTCTTCCCATTCAGTTAAGATAACAATGGCATCTGAATCTTGAGCTGCCTGTTTTACTGAGCCTACTATTTCCCAAGTGAATTGTTTTTTGTTATTTATATTCAAATCTTGATTTATTTTTTGTGGATTTACTTTTGGATCATAAATTGATAATTTAGCTCCCTCTTCAATCAATTCATGGCATATATCTATAGAGGGAGATTCCCTAGTATCATTGGTATCAGCCTTGAAAGCAAAACCAAGAATACCTATTTTTTTACCAGAAATTGTACCAAATAACTTTTCAAGAATAATTGATGAAATTCTCTTCTTTTGCCAATTATTTATTGTGAGCACATTTCCCCAATATATGGCTACTTCGTGAAGACCGTAATGTTCACAAATATAAATAAGATTAAGGATATCTTTTTTGAAACAACTACCTCCAAAACCAGGACCGGCATTTAAAAAATGCTTGCCTATTCTTCGGTCTGCTCCAACAGCTAAAGAAACTTGGCTAATATCAGCACCTGTTTTTTCGCATAATGCGGTTATTGAATTTATTGAGCTTATCTTTTGTGCTAAAAATGCATTAGCTATTAACTTTGATAGTTCTGAACTCCATAAGTTTGTAGTAATAATTTTTTCATTTGTAACCCAATTAAGATAAATATTTTTAAGTGTATCTATTGAATCTTTATCCTCTCCTCCTATTAATATCCTATCTGGATTAAGCAGGTCATAAATCGCAGTACCTTCTGCTAAAAATTCTGGATTAGATAATACATGAAACTCTTTTTGCTCATTTGAATTCTTTAGGGAAGTTTCTAAAATTTGTTTTATTGTTTGAGCAGTTCTTACTGGAAGAGTACTTTTCTCTACAACAATAGTTTTCCCAACTGCATAATTGGCAATAGTTCTTGTTGATTCTTCAACCCACTTAAGATCTATCGCTTTCCCAGCGCCAATTCCTGAATTTTTTGTAGGTGTATTAACTGAGATAAAGATTAAATCAGCACTTCTAATATTTTCCTCAAAATTAGAGGAAAAATGGAGATTTTTACCTCTGCACTTATTAATGATTTCTGATAAACCTGGCTCATAAATTGGGATTTCATTAATATCACTGCTGTTCCATTCTTTGATTCTATGTTCATTTATATCAATTAAATTTACTTGAATATCAGGACATTTTTTAGCAATTACGGCCATTGTTGGTCCCCCTACATATCCAGCACCAATACAGCAAATTCTTTTAATTTCCATTAACTATTTAAATTTAATTTTTTAAAATAATTTATTGTAATATCTAGGCCATTACAAAGGCTAATACTTGGTTCCCATCCTAATAATTCCTTCGCCAGCATGATATCGGGTTTTCTTCTTACCGGTTCATCTTTTCTTTCTTTTAAGAAAATTATTTTGTTTTGGTTAGAAAGTTTTTTGTTAATTAGATTTCCTATATCTATAATTTTTACTTCATTAGGATTCCCAAGATTAATTGGGCCATATTGATCTGAATTCATTAATCTTATTAATCCTTCAACAATATCATCAACATAGCAAAATGATCTTGTTTGAAGACCATCACCAAAAATATTAATAGATTTGTTAATTAAACTATTTGAAATGAAATTACTTATGACTCTTCCATCTTTAGGATGCATATTTGGCCCGTATGTATTAAAGATTCTTGCAACACATACTTTAATTTTTTTTTCCCTATGATAATCAAAACAAATAGATTCAGCAAATCTCTTGCCCTCCGCATAACAACTTCTCTGTCCTATTGGATTGGAATAACCCCAAGAGGACTCATTTTGAGGGAATACTTTTGAATTGCCATATACTTCGCTCGAACTTGTAAATAACACTCTTGCATCATGATGATTTGCTAAGGACATAATATTGAAAGTGCCAATTGAGTTTGTTTTTGCAGTAAGGATTGGGAATTTTTGATATTTTTCTGGTGATGCAAGGCAAGCTAGGTGCCAAATTTTTTTAATACTTATATCAGCTAAATGTATGGGTATATTTATATCTTGTTTAATGATTCTTAAATTTTTGTTATCAATAAATTTATTTAAATTATTGATATCTCCAGTTATAAAATTATCGATACAAATAACTTTTTCATTATTTTTTAAAAGTCGGCAAATTAAATTTGAACCTATAAAACCTGCCCCACCTGTGACCAAGTTCCACATAGTGTTTAAGGTAAAAATGCCTTATATATTTTTTGAATAGGTTTCATATAAGTTTATTTATCTTGCAGTTTTAATGGCATTATATTATTCCTTCTTGCCACTACTGCTTCATTATTAATACATATTAATCCTGAAAACAAAAGCCATATTAATATACTTATTTTCCCATCATAATAATTAATATCATTTATATGACTTAATACGGTCACTATAGTCGAGGTCAACCAGCACTTATTGAGAATCCCCTCAGAATTGTTTTTACCAATTCGCCCCATTATATTTCTCCAACTCTTCATTAATAATATGATTACAAAGCCAGATAATACCATTGATAATGGTATGCCATAGTCAAAAGCTAATTGGAGAGGCATATTATGAATGTGCGTAATATTGTAACCAAATTTATATTTGGTTATAAAGAATAATCCGAAAGAAGCGGCACCGTAGCCTAAATAAGGTCTTAATAATATATATTTGGCTGCTTCATTCCATAACATAAATCTTTGCCAATTTTTATAATCTAAATCTAATTTTTGAAATTTGTCTAGAATGTTAATTGGTAAAAAAAACTCAGAAAAGTTTAAAATTAATACCGGAAAAAATATATTAAGAAAGTAAACTAGAAATGATAAAAATACTAATAATATAAATAATTTAAGTAATAAATTAACTCCTAAAATAATTGATAATGAAGTAAACAAACCGATAATTGCATTTCTTGATGTAGTTAATAATGTTGTATAAAATATTGAAATTATAAAAGTTATGATTAAAAAGTTTTTAATATAAATTCTTTTTTTATAAAGAAAAATCCCCAAAGATATTGGGAATATAGTAGATAGCCAAAAACCAGTATAATTTTGATTGCTAAAAAGTCCTGAGACACCATTCCCGTCAATTTCTTTGTTATACCAAACGATCAAGCCTTGAAATGTTTCAAAAGGGCCATATATATTGAACCATTTCTGAATTAAACATGTAATTACTACTGGGACAGTTCCAATTAATAAATATTTTGAAAACTCAATGCGGTCATTATTTGACTTAAGAAAAACCCTTGTTGTTGAAAATAATAAAAATAATGGTAACCAATTAAAAAGATTTAACCAGATTTCCGATCTTTCCAAGTTAACTAATTGTGAATAGTCTGTAAAATATGAATTTATAGAACTTAGAAGCATTAATAAAGAAGCAATCAATAAAGTTAAATTCCATTTGTTTTTATAAAATGAAAAATTATTAATATATATTGAAGCAGAAATTGAAAATATATAAAAAATTACTGCTAGAGGTAACGCTGAAGCTAAAAATAATGTTCCTAAATTGAAGGATATTTTTCCAAGTTTGAAAATTTTTGAACTACTATTTAATATTATTTTATTTATTTTCATACTGCTTTATTTCTAAATTCATAATAATGAATTGATTTTATTTTATCTTGGATAGAAATAATTATTTAGTTTAAATTTAATTTTGAAAATTTATTACTATGATAATTAATTTTCAAAATTACTCAATACGCTTCCTGCAGGATTCGAACCTGCGACCCACTGCTTAGAAGGCAGTTGCTCTATCCAGCTGAGCTAAGGAAGCATTTTTTAATTATATCTGACAATTAAGGCCTAAACAATCAAAATTTTATTTCTAAATTATTTATTGCTAAGTATCTGTCTTATTATACTTTTTTTTAAAAAAAATTTCTTACTATAAGGTAGTGAAAAAAAATTAATTGGCTAAGAGACTTACAGACAATCAAAAAGATGAAATAATTAATGGTTTTACAAAGGGAAAAACTATTGAAGCTTTATGTCAAGAATTTAATTGTACGAAATTGACAATAATAAGAAATCTAAAAAAAAGTATTGGCGAATCAAAATATAAACAATTGATTAATAATAATAAAAACTCAAAAAAGATTAATACTAATAAAAAAAATAAAACGATAAGGGATATAAATTCAGAATCCAAAAATAAGGAATATCCTGATATTAAAAACTCTAATCAGGATTTAAATGAGTTGGAATATTTCCCCGAATCATCATTTATGGAAATTGAACCATTAGATTATGAAATCGAAAATTCACCCCGAAAAGAGTTATCCTCAATTCCTATTTCAGAGATTGATTTCCCAAAAATTGTTTATATGGTTGTTGATAAAAAAATTGAGTTAGTAATTAAATTATTAAAAGATTACCCTGAATGGAGTTTTCTACCAATTAATGATCTGAATAGAAAAACTATAGAAATATATTTTGATTTGAAAATTGCAAAAAGATTCTGTAATAAAGAACAAAAAGTGATAAAGGTTCCTAACACAGATGTATTTAGTATTGCGGCACCATTGTTAACTTCAAGAGGGATATCAAGAATTGTAAGTGATGAAAAATTGATAGCTCTTTAAAAAATCAATATTATTTTTTCTCGAGATTTATTGTTATTAAGCTACCTAAAATCGACCCGCTGATAAAACTAGTTCCTACAATAAAAGCTATTGGTAATTTGACTGTTTCATCAATTAATAAATTTACTTTAACTTTTTTTGAACTGTTTTGGATACCAATAATTAACAATAAAAATAAACATGAATTGTATGCAAATGCAAAAATCAATTTTTTAAAAGGTATTAGCATAATATATTTTTACTTTAAATTATAAATCAAGCTTTTTTTTAAACCATATTTTTTTGCAAGGTATTTAGATGCAGATGATAAGCTTAAACCTGCTTTTATTAAGTCATTTAGGTCTTCCTTTAGTTCTGAAAAATTAATTTCTGACTCTTTTTTTTTGCTGATACCCCTAACTACAATAGTTATTTCGCCAATAACTTCCTTCCCTTCAAAAAAACTGATCACATTTTCAATATTATTGCCTATATGCTCCTCAAACTTTTTTGTTAATTCTCTGGTAACTTCAATTTCTCTTTCTCCTCCACATAATCTATATAAATCCTTTACTAATTTTTTTAGGCGATGAGGTGATTCATATATTATGGTCGTCTTTTCACTTTCACTTATTTCTAAAAGAATTTTTTCTCTTTCACTTTTCTTCTTAGGAAGAAAGCCTTCAAATGTAAATCTTGAGGATGGTATGCCACTGGAGACAAGAGCAGTAATTGCAGCACAAGCTCCAGGGACACAAATGACATCAAACCCTTCGGATTTAACAGCTTTAATTACGTCTTCTCCTGGATCACAAATGCCGGGCATCCCTGCATCACTAACTAGAGCGATAGATTTACCGTCTTTAAGATCCTCTATTATCTTTGGGGTTTTACTAAACGAATTATCTTTATTAAGACTAATAAGTTTATTAGAGAAACTAAATTTAGACATTATTTTTTTTGTTTGTCTAGTGTCTTCACAAGCAATAAAAGAAACATTTTTAAGAATATTTATTGCCCTCGGGGAAATATCATTAAGATTACCAATTGGTGTGCCAACAATATATAAAATAGCGTTTTCTGGTTCTTGGTTTCTATGAGATAATAAAGAATAATTATTCATTAAATGATTAAATTACCATGTGATGTAAATATCAATAATCTTATCGCTGATCTGAGGGAATTCAGTTGGGAAGCCTCTGAAACATTAATTTATTATGCTCAAACTTTAAAAGATAAAAACAATAAAAGCAACATTCTCTTAAGTAAAAATAATGATGATCCTGTTACATTAGCTGATGTGAAGGTTAATGAGTTAATAATTCAAAGAATTAATCAAAAATATAAAGATATTGATTGGGAAATATTGAGTGAAGAAAATGTGAAAATAGACTCTAAAAAATTTAATGCCCGTTCCGACTGGATTTGGGTACTAGATCCTCTTGATGGAACTAAGGATTTCATCCAAGGGACAAGTAATTATGCGATGCATTTATCACTTAATTATAAACAAAAACCGTTGATTGGAATTGTTTTAATACCAGATATGGATCAACTATGGATTGCAGATGGAGAAAAAGTATGGTGTGAAAAAAGAGATGGAACAATTATTAGTCCTAATTTATCTAAAAACAAAAACCTTCATGATATGACCTTAGTAACTAGTAAAAATAATAATAATGAAACTTTAAAAAAATTAATCCAAAAAATTAACTTTAATGAAGTAATAACTATGGGGAGTATAGGGTGCAAGA
>MDTB01224317.1_pt1 | contig 10360 bp, 23 predicted proteins | sample 811161 | NCBI WGS metagenome assembly MDTB01 (sample SAMN05326650, study PRJNA326480) | marine metagenome | isolation source: seawater | place: Mediterranean Sea | collected 2009
AATCATGGCTCAGGCATTTAAATGTGGCCGGCCCTGATCCAGAACCAGCCCTGGAGGGCGGCCAGGATGGCAACGAGGGCCCAGAAGACTTTTGGATTCACGTTGGTCGGGTGCGGAAAGCGTTAATTGGCTTTGATGCGACGCCATGGTCGCTTGAGCCAGCCCCAGCGGTGCGACTTGGAGAGTGGTTGGTCAGCTTTTTTGATCATGGCGCTTGCTTGACTCCGCTTGAAGAGACAGCTGGGGCAGATCGTCTCTGGGCCTACAAAGGCTGCTGATCGAGCGGGGATCTGGACGCGGATTCCGCAGCTTGAGCAAATCACGTTCTTCATCCCCTAGCTCTAGCTCAGTGGCTTTGAGCAGGCGGGGAGAATTTTTTACTCGTTGCAGGGGCCGTCGCTACTTACTACCACTTCATCGCCCAGCTTCACGTTTTTCAGCAGTGTTGCCATGGTGGCGTCGTCGACGTTGATGCAGCCGCCAGTCACTTTTTGGCCGACCCGACTCTTGTTGTTGGTGCCGTGGATCGCGAAGCTGTACCAGCGGAACTTGCCGTCGTATTCGTTGAATCTGAACGGTTGCTCGGTGTCGCTCAGGGGCTCAAGGCTGATGTAGCCGTCGCCGTACTCACCGGTTTCGCCATCGCCTTTGAAGTCGATGGCACTCATGTTCTTGAACAGATTCTCCTTTAGGTAAGCCTCTGACTTGCCTGATTGTTTCACCAGGGCAGGGACCATTTCAAAGCGATCAGGGGTCAAGATCGCATTCACCTTGAAGGTGCCCAAAGGCGTTTCCCCTTCGCGAAAACTGGAGTCGGCGCAGGCGATGCCATAACGGCCATAGCCCACGTGGAAGGTCACAGGGGTTGGCTTGGCCTTGAGAGTCCCTTCGCTTTTGGCTGGCTCGCCAGCATCCAACTGGATGCTGATTTTGGGCTGTTCTTGGCTGCTGTTTTGGATGGAGCCGCAGGCGCTCAGTCCAATCAGTGCCGCGAGCCCGAACGGCATCAACCCAACGCGCATGGCAATGCCAATGTCACTGATTTCATGATGGCGAGATTGTTTCTTGACGACATAAAAAAAGTGCAAGCAGTGCCCTTGCCATCAGTCGCCATCAAGACTAGTACTGATGTATTAATACGAGGCTGTTATGGCCCGCGACTCCTGGACTTATCTCGAGCCCGCTGAGCTCAGGCGTTCCCGTTGCAGCAGGGTTTGCATCACCTGTCAGCACTTTTGCTTCAGCGCAGATGACGATGGTCATACGGTGCTGGCTTGCAGCTGGAAGCGGCGGTTGATCGTTAGTGGTGATCACCTCACGAGGCGTTGTGATCACTGGCTTGTACGCCGAGAGATGGAGCAGGGATGGTGCCCTGAAGTGGCTTGAGATCTATAACAAGCGCAGAGCCTGTGGATCTATGCCTTTGCTCGATCTGTTCAGTGGAGTCTTTGATTGGCTCGTGGGGTTGCCTGCCTTGCTGGCGGGGCTCTATGTGGTTGTTTCTGTCCTGAAGCCGATCCTGCTGCTCGCTTTTGGACTGGCGATGTTTCTACTGATTGAGTGAGCCAGCATGGCCGCAGAGTTTGCCTCTGCCATGTCTTCGGCTCGCGATTTGATTAATGCCCATCTCTATCCGGTGCTGGCGACTTTTTCGGTTATCTACTTTGCGATTCAATTGGCACCGGTGGCGCAGCAGGCACGCCACTTCAACCGTTGCGTCAATGGCATCGAAGCTCACCTGAAGGCCAGCAATATTCCTTTGGAGTACCGGATGGGAAATGTGGCCATCCCTGAGCGGATTTGCAACGGCGGTTTTGACCACTAAATCACTGATGTGATTTGCCTTGTCTGCTACCCCAAGGCTGCTTGGGCAGAGTCAAGATCAACCCCTTCGCTGGCGGCCCATGCCCCCCCTATTCAGCTGCCGCGGCTGCGGGCTCTCCATTGAGCGGTCCATGGCCACCTACCGACGACTGCGTGGTCAGGTGCTCTGTTCAACCTGCCAGGACAAACAGGACTCAAGGCAGGGTGAAACCGGAGTTCATGTGCTCAACATCGATCATCACCCACCCCAGCCAGAAGAGCAGTGCCAGTAGCCCTGCCGCAGCCAAGAGCTTGGCTGCTGTTCGTAAGGCCAGCTCGGTGACACCTGTTTCTTTCATGCGTTGCCGCGTCTGAATGACGCAGTCGATTGTGGATGAAGCCCGTTCATAAAAGAAAGCCGTCCCTCCACCTCGCGAGGAACGGCAATTCGCTCGACGCCTGCCATGAGCAGGCTGATGTGGTCATGGCATAGAAGCCAGATCAAAGTCAATCCGCCTAAGTCACCTTTGGCAGGCCAAGAAAAAGAGGGAGGCACTTCCGCTCTCGCTTTTCCCAGTAAGCGAGGCTCGTTAGGACGACTCATCCAAAGTGGAGTGCCGTACCCATCGGTACGGAGAGCCCCTCTGCCATGACGTCAGAACCATGGCAGGCTTAAGCCGATGCCTTACTTGCCTCCCTCCCAACCTCAGGCTCGCTGGCTGGTCGTCTTGGCCCAGCTCAGTGGAGCGGTGTTGCTGGCCATGGTGCTGATTTCGGCGCTGCCATTTTTGCTGTTGTTTGCAGGGATCGGCGCCATTGTTTTGTTTTTTGCCTTGCGTCAACTGCGCCGTGAAGTGGAGCAGTCCCCACTGCGGGATTCCTTTGATGTGGACCCATCACGGCCTATCGACATCACGCCGTGGCATCAACGCTGGATCAAGCAATGGAACCAGCGCCAGCGGTAAGAACAACCGCTTTGGCCGGCTCGTCTGTTTGTTGCCATTAATAGGTGAGATGACAATTGATCGTGCGTTGCTGGCTTCCCCTTGTTGCGGCCTCAGCACTGTTAACTCCAATGGCGGCTGTTGCTGCTGCCAGTGAGCCTGAGCCCCCCACCACGCGCCAACTCTCCTGCCAGTTCAATGGCGGCGGTTGGAGAAACACCCGCGTTGTTGACTATGGCTTTGCCATCGAAGTCGATCAGCCCAGCGGTGAGACGGCGACCTACCACTTCGCCGTTGATACCTCTCCACCGCGGGGCGGCCGAGCTGTCGACAACTTTGGGGAGAGCTGGCTGATTGCCAAGGTGCCGACGCCTTACAGCCTGGATTTTTCCCAGGGGACAGGTCGTCAAACCATTCAGTGCAAAAGCTGACTTAATCGACGCAGCCACGAGATCGTGCGATCGCTGTTCCCGCGATCGCCGTGCGTGTCGGTTGATCTTTTTCTCCCGGTTCAGCGGCCATGGCATCAGCCATATCCGCCATCAGCTGTGCGCTGTCGCGATCAAGCTGTTGACTGGTTAGGCAGATGCTGTCTGCGTGGGCTTGAGCGTCGGCGGATTGGCTTGAGTTTTGAACTGCAGTTGAACAGGCCGCAAGGCCACTCAACAGCAAGACCCAAACAGGTAGTAAAGGAAATGCTGCTGCTGGATTCACTTGCGGCCAAGTAGCTCTTCCCAATTCAAATCTGTCGTGGGGGTGGTCACCCCCGCAGATCGCTTCTTGTTGCCGGCAGGGGCAAAGCTCTTCTCTTTTTTGGTTTTAGGCTGGCTCAAGTAGCCGTCCAGCACAGTCCAAAGTGACTGGCTCATGGTTTGGTGATGGGGGATCCAATTTTTAAAGTCTGGCGACTTAAAAAGTGTGTTGACTAACACCAAGCCCTTGTCTTTGTATTGATTTCAGAATCCAAGGCGACGTGGGCGATTGCTTGAAAGTGAAAGATTGCGTTGCGCTGTGTTTCCCGCAGGTTGTGGAATGGCCATCACATTGAAGGCCAATGACCAACGAGCCCCTTCTCCTCGGAACGGCATGACGGAATGGGGTTGCCACGCCGGAAAGATGTAAAACCGCCCTGGTTTTGGAAGCACGTAGTGGGCCATTCCTGTCCGGAAGCTTTGGATATGCCACTCCTCTGGTCCGTGAAAACAAAGCTGACCATCAAAACTTTCGCCTGTGATTTGTGGCGGCACTTGGAGAAATACCACTCCTGAGAAACTGCCACCGTGGGTGTGGGTGGGGTTGTAATCACCAGCTTGTTGACTATTCAGCCAGACATCCACCATCCGCAGTTGGTATCGACCAGGTGTCCAAGGACCACGGCCTTGTGGTGGTTGCTTATCGATGACATGACGGATCCAGCGTTCGCAGCCTGGTAAAAGGACGTTGCTGCAGAGCTCAGCCACGGCTGGTTCCTGCAGGGCTAATTCCCTTTGCTGGGTGAGTTGTCCAGCAAGCTTGGTCGAGGCATCCGGGCTGTTTTCAGGCCGCTGGAGCACGGCTTGGGCATGGCTCTGCAGGGGGGTGAGCAGCGAGGGCTCTAGATCCCCTTCAAGGATGTGCCGCGGGAATAGCTCAAGAACCTCCATGCTCAACCCAGGTTCAAATACCAGTGCAGAACCCCAAGCAGTTGGCCGCCGATCCCTTCGCCACTAATCCACTCACCCACAACAGCAGCGGTGAATCCCACCATGGCGACGCGACCATTGAGCCGTTCCACCTGGACGAGGGCGTCTTTGTTCCACGGTTTGGCCGTGGTGAGGCTTTCGCCGAATGCCTCGATGGGCTCGTATTGGAAAGACTGTTTAGTCATCGCTTTTCAGCCACCGGGGGGCGAGTTTGATCGCTAGCAAAATGCAGGCCAAGGCTGTTCCACCGAAGGTGACGGCTTGGCCTGGGGAATAGACGCTGTAGATATCGCTTTGCAGCAAAGGCCAATCAATCAATGAGCCCACGAAGCCCCAGATGATGACCCAAACAGAGACGTAACCAACTCCTCGCAGCGTTGTCGACAAAGCAGCATGACTGGGGCCGGAAGCCTAACCCGATGCGGTTGAAACTGGTGCTCGAACCTTGAGCTGGGGACCGCTGGAAGGAAGATCTAGCAGCCCGAAAGATGAATTAGCGCCAACGCTCAGCTGTTAATAAGTTGAAAGGATTGTTAAAGACCCAAAGACGTCGCAATTCCTACACCAATACAGAAAATCGCTCGCTTTGGTTGGGTCAGGTGATGTCAGTCCTGTGCGAATCCTCGCTCTGGAAATGCTGATTCTCGTGCGGTTGTTCGCCAATGAGGGCTATTTCCTCGAGCAACGTCGCATGCCTCACCCAAGACGTTCAGGAGATCTGACGCAAGCGATCCGCCGGCCTTGGAGACGCGGGAAACGACCGCATCTCAGGCTGAGGTCGTCCCATTAAGCGTCTTATTTTGAGTCCCACAACCGAAAACTTGAGACTCAAGCGCAGATTGTAAGTAAGACCTCTGCGACTGCGCTGATGGAATTCTCTCCACCTGTCTTTGCCGCCCAGTTTGGTGTCCCCTTTCTTTGGCTTGGCATTGTTTTGCTGGATGGCTACCGCCGTCATCGCAGCTGGCGCGCTCCTAAGCGAGAAGGGATGGCTTCCCTGGGCTGAAGAGGGGACGTCTAGCTGCGAGCGACGTTCTTGAGTTTGTTCAAGGTGATCGCCATCCAGGCGAAAAATTCGGAGCCCCCCGAGCTCTCTAGTTCTTCATCCATGAGCTTGAGGGCTTCATCAATTTCCCGGACCCTGCGCTGCCAGTCAGGTACGTCTGTCTCGTCTTCGAGGATAAAACGAAGCTCGCCGCTGCCGTTGTAGGCATCGCGGGTGTACTTCATGTAATAGGCAAACCCCAGCTCCCAGAGTTCGTAGCGAAAGCTGATTCCCTTGTATTTCAGATACAGGCGAACCAAGCCAATTTCCTCATCCTCAAGCCCTCGCCCACGCAATTCGCGCAAGGTTTGCTCGCCGAATTCAACGGCTTTGCGAAAGAGGAAAACCTGTTCAGCCATCGACGCTTCATGAGACGTCGATCCTAGGCTGACTTGTGAAATACATCGGCTTGGCGATGGCGATGGATCCGATCGAACCCAAGCTTGAGCAGACCTTTGAATCCGAGCGCATGGCTCGGATGATCAAAGAGTGCACCGACCTCGAAGACCTGAAAGTCATCGCTCTTTCTTTGTTGGCTCGCTTGGGGCAACAGCAAGCGGCTAGCCGCTGGCTTGCTGAACGCGGCAGCGAAGCGGAGTGTGAGCGCCTTGAGATGCTGGCGAAATTGATTCGTCAGCAACGAGGCGCCGACAGCTCAGCCGCAGAAGGGAAGTAGTGAGGTGTGGCAGGCGGCGTAGCCATCCACCAAGGGGCCCAATCCGATTTGGTGAATGATGCCTTGACCGGTGAGGCCCTCGGTGATGACACCGATCACGAAGCCGATCATGGCGGCGCGTCCGTTGAAAAGCTCAACCCGTTTGAGCTGCTCCATGTGGATTTGAGCAGCGGCAGCATCTTGGTACCACTTGCCATTAGCTGAGGTGCTGGCGTTGTCCATGACGAACTCTCAATTGCTGAAATTGTAACGCCTTGTAAAAGAGGCTTGACAGCTGTGCATGGAGCCTTGCTTCGCCTAGTTTTCTGGAAGTTGGCTTGATGCGGATGAAGCCCCCTCGGCTCGGAGGTCCGAACTATGGCTTTTTTGCCGTGGTGGCCTTTGTCTTAGCTGGGTTGGCGATTGCGGCACAGGTATTCCTGTTTGCCGAAGTCGATACGCCAGATCCCTGCACGATGCCCAACAACGATTGCAGTTCTTAGTCGGCTGAAAGGTTGTCGGCGGTGATGTCGGTGGCTTTGCCGTCAATAAAAGTGACGCTCAAGTTGGCGCCATTCAGGCTGCTGCCCCATGAGTAAATCGTGTAGGTGTGGCTTGTGGTCTTACTTTCCGTAGCCAGCAATCCCTTGCCCAGAATGGCTTCTACCTGGGCCAAGCTCATGCCAATGCGGAGTTGATCAAGCTTGGCTTTGGTGACCGCTGGAGTGATTGCCGGGGTTGTGGTGGCTCCTTCGACCTCTTGAGGTGGTGCGCTGGCCTCTTTTCGCAGCAGGCTGTTCAAGCCAAAGATGATGCCGCCAATCACCACGATGGTGAGGACCACGTAGCCGAATCCGCGCGGGCCCTGGCGATCAGTTGGTTGGGGTGATTGGCTCATTAAAAAGCCATAGGTGCTTTACCCATAGCACCGAGTGGCTTCAAGCGAAGAAACCCTTGGATTGCAAAAAGAGCAAGACGGCGATTAGCGGACCAATGGCTGCGATCAGCAGCATGACCTTGAGTCTCAGCGGGGAGACTTGTTTTGAGGTTTGCTTGAGAGCCATGGCTAGAAACGAAAAGCGAGCAACTTGCAGTTGACCTGTGGCTAACCCTGACAACAACGATGCGCCGATTGTGATTCGACAAGGAGGCAATGGCCTCGGGCTTGTGATCGCGGCACTGATTTTGGTGGGAGGAGCTGTTTACGTCGTCAACGTATGGTCGACTAACCAAAAGGCTCTTCCCCAAGGCAACGGACAAATCATCAAGGAGGGCGTGGAGTCCCTCAAAGATTCAGCGCGTCAAGGCGTTGAGGCGATCAAGGGAGCAGCAGCTCAGTAGCGATTAGTTGGCTGGGATGTTGTAGGGCTGGACGATGTCCACCTTGCCATTGAGAAAGGTGACCTCAACGACAGGGTCGTTGAGGTAGTCGCGTGCGACATCGCCACACCAGGTGTAGCCGTCGCTGACTTCGCCAGCGGCGGTGTAGCTGGAGTCCTTGGTGCCTTTGCCAAGGATGGCTTCCACCTCAGTTAGGTCCATGCCTGTCTTGACCTGCTCCAGGGTGGCCAAGGTGATGGTGCAGGTGCTTCCCCCGCCGCCTTGATCGCCCCCAGATCCGCCGCAGGCTGTCAGCGCCGGGATTAAGGCGGCACAGCAAAGCGTCCGGCGCAAGGTCATGTGGATCTGGTCAGTGGCCGGAAGCTATCACCGCCGCCCTGGCTCTGCAGAGTTTCGCCAAATCTTTTTTCTCCGTGAAAAGGAATTAGGCGACACTGGTCTCGTAGCTAGACGCAAGGGTGTCAACTTGCTTTAAAAGTCGATGGAACCCGTCAGCGTCGGTCTTCTGGTCATGGGTATCTCGACCGCCTCTGTGGCCGAGGCCAACCGACAGGAGGCGACTCAGCCCCTGCTTGATGAAGCCCATCTGATCAGCGTCGAGAAGCCTGCAAAGAAGAGGAGCGCTCCTACGTACTTCAAGGTCGGCACCGTTCAGTGGTGAACACCTAATCCAGTTCCCGTCTCAATTCAGGGAGCAGGCTGTCCTTGCGCCAGAGCAAGTCAGTTGGTGCGCTCAAGAGCGAATAGTGCCCGCCCTGGCGAAACCATGACTCTCCTTGCGGACTCAGGCTGATGTCTTGAAGCCCCCAGCTTTGCAAGTAGGCAGCTTCGATGGTTGGGTCCGCAGCAGCAGGCTGTTGCCAGTGCACCAGCGCCAAGGTGAGCGGCTTCACGGTGTAGATGGCGCGACGGCGGGGTTCTTGCTCCACCAAGCAGGCCTCAATCCTTTCCTCAGCCTGCTCCTGTTGGACGTAGAGGCGCAGAGTTCCTTCAGGCTCTCGCCCATCGAGGCAGTACTTGTTGAGATAGAGCTGACGTGCTTTCGGGAATAAGCCTGCTGGTGCCCTTTCCATCAGCGCCACATAGGCCTGCTGCAAACGATCTGAGCCCACCTGAGATTGGTCGCTAAGCCCCATGCTGCTTGAGGCTTTAGGGGATCGGTAGCCCACCTGGGATGGGACTCACCTTGACGTTCAACTTGCCTTTGATTTCTTTGACGGTGACGGCGCCAGTGACGGCAAAGGGTTCGTTCTGACCAACAGGCACAGGATTGGTAAAGCTGCCGACATCGATTGGCTTGTCGAAGCTGCTGACGTCAACGGTGACGGATTTGTCAACACTCACGGAGCCATTGACCGGTAGTGGTTGCTTGGCCTCCACCTGGATCACAGGTAGCTCAATACTTCTGACGTCAACTCCGCCAACCAGCCGAACAGGCAAGGGTGTTTGCTGTGGCAGAGCTACAGGCAAAGGCTGCTTAAGAATTTGAATCGCAGCCACCGCCAAGGCCCAGGCGGCCAGGACGAGTGCCGTGGGCCAACGGCTTGCCATCGCCAGCACAAACCATCGAGGCTCTTGGGGAGCGTTCATCGACTCAGCTGCGCAGGATCACGGCCACCATCACCCCACCAACCACGAGATACACAACGCCGATGAGGGCGCGCCAGCCAGCTTTGCTGCGGAGATCAAACGGGTTGGGGACTTCAGCCATGGCCGCACTGTATGGAGATCTTCCCCCCCTGACGACCGAAGCTGTGGCAATGGCCACAGTTGTTTGTTGCCAGCGCCTTTAGACCAGAACTCTATTGACGAAAGATCTGTGTCCAGCCTGATTTCGGTTGTGATTCTGGTGGGCGTGATCCGTTTGCTGAATGCTCGCTTCAGCTCAGCGCGCCTGGGCTGAGTGGTGGCTGTGGCTGTGGCGGCTTGGTTTCTTGCTCCAGCAAGGCCAACACCATCAGCAACGGCGGAATCACAAGGGCCAGTAGGGCCAATCCTGCACCGATCTGCAGACCTGCTTGCGCTTTTCTGCTGCGACCAGTGCTGAGTTCTTCCTCATCCTCTAGCCATTCTTTGGGCTCAGGCATTGACGCTGCCTCCATTGCTGTGGATCGTACGGGGGTTCTTTGCCGCATGGGCTGGTGCGTCTCCTGCTAACGGCTCCCTTGTGGTCGTTACTGATGACGGCCGTTGCGGTTGCTGCGCCATTGAGGGTCGGCATTAGTGGAGAACCTCCCTTTGTTGATTCGACAGGAGACAAGATCAGTGGCATCAGCCTGACGATTTGGCAGGAGATCGCTGATGTCAACAACTTTGACTACCAGTTGGTGCAGCAACCCAATGCTCAAGCCAATCTTGATGCGCTAGCAGCTGGTGACTTGGATGTTGCCATTGGCCCGATCACCATCACTCCACAGCGGGTAGCCCAACCAGGTTTTGATTTCACCCAGCCTTACTTCTACGCCGAAGAAGCGGTTTTGGTCCCCCGTGAGCGAGCCAATCTGCTGGTGCGTCTTAGGCCGTTGGTTGGCGTGGCTGCGCTCACCTCGGTGGGTGTGCTTTTGCTGTCTCTTTTTGTCGTTGGCAATCTGATTTGGCTTGCTGAGAGACGCTCCAATCATTCTCAATTCCCGCGTCAGTACGTCCACGGTCTCGGGAATGCGATGTGGTTTGCCCTGGTGACGCTGACCACCGTGGGCTACGGCGACCGGGCTCCGATTTCTAAGGCCGGGCGAGCTATCACCGCGCTTTGGATGGTGATCTCGTTGGTGGCCGTGTCATCAATTACGGCCGGTTTGGCATCCGCGTTCACTCTGGCGCTCGCCAGAAACAGCACGGCGCCAATCGCCAATCCCACTCAGCTTCGTGGAGCGCTAATTGCCGTTGTGCG
>MDTB01010544.1_pt1 | contig 10359 bp, 2 predicted proteins | sample 811161 | NCBI WGS metagenome assembly MDTB01 (sample SAMN05326650, study PRJNA326480) | marine metagenome | isolation source: seawater | place: Mediterranean Sea | collected 2009
CATTTGTGCGGGTTCCAAGTTATCTATAGCCATTTTTAATGTCTTTATAAAATCTTTTTTAAGCTGCTCCATATAAACATCGTCAACACCGCTTTTTAAGAAACTTGGGCCCCAAAGACCTTGCGTGTCTGGACCCTCATGATTATGAGTTGCATGAACCATAATGTAATCTAGGCCCCACTCTGCAGGGACATCCTCACGAACACTAAGTACAAATTTTCGCATTAAGCCTATTGTGTCAGCGCTTATAATTCCTATGCGAGTTAGGCCATCATCAATCACAACAGCTACCGCCATAAGATCATCTCTAATTCCCTGAGCAGCTCGTTTGTTTTGAAAACCTGCCATCCATACAGCATCGAATTGGTTATTTCCGTTTACGTCAGTCCACTCATCAATATCTGGATCAAATTGAGCATCGTTATTTATATCTTCCCATTCATCGATGAGATTAGGAGTAATAGGAAGCTCAGCGAATCCAACTTTAAATTCGTTTGCATAAAGTTGCCCAGACAAAGCAATGCTTAGCATCATAAAAATATAGAGTGTTTTTTTTATGTTCAATACGATTAATTGTGGAGGATCCACATTAGTTCAAGGAAACAAACTTCTGATGACGAAAGATCATTTTTAGAAATGCTTGAGTAGTCAGACAAGTAGCTAGATCTTCCTTGCCATCTACAACCGACATTAGTAGTCATGTCGGTAGAAATTTCAAGCATCAGTCCTAAATCAACTTCCCAATTATGAGCTTTCATCCCATCGTCCAGTTTTAATATGTAATTTACATTCGGCCCTTCTGAGTTGTAATACATGTTCTGGCTGGAAGTTTTTGAATAATCGAAACCATATTCTAGAGTCACGTAAGGCATTGCATTATATTTTGATTCCGTAAATAAATAGCTAATATCTGTTCCAATTGATGCTTTAGCATTTGATAGTGTTAGTTCATCAAAAGTTAATGCCGTCTCCCCTCCCATTTCACTAAATTTATCAAACTCTGTGTATGAGCCATCGATTCTAAGATAGGGAGAGATCAGCCAGTTGCTTTGGTCGTTGTTTAATGAGCGAATGAACGCTAAGGATCCAAATAATTGATTTGCTTCTCTTTGACCTTTCAGAAGCTCTAATCCATCCAAACGGTCTGAGTTAAATTCTAATTTACTGATCCCAAAAATATAATGCAACGAATTGCTTTTGTCATCGAATTTTCCATATGTTGAAAAGCTATAATTCTTGGAATCTACGTGAGAATTATTATTACTGTCTTTTTGTTTGGTTTCTCCTAAGCCCAAAGCAAAACCAAACAGATCTCTGTCATCGCCCGATAACTTATCCATTCCTATATGAAAAGATCTTTCATCCAGAATTCTTGGACTAGACAAAGTTTTGCCAAGAGTAAGTTCTCCAAATTCGCCATCAATCCATACTGACCAATCGCCTAACGCTTCCTTGAGTTCTCCATCGGCAGTTACTTTCACCGGATCTAATGCCCATTCTTTTATGGCCGACTTTAGTTGCTCTGTATTTAGTGATCCGCCAGCCTCGTCATAGGTATCTGCAAAACTCGGGTTTTGGTAGTCATCTTGCTGGTTAGCAACTTGAGGTACTGATAACTTAAAATTATCAAAGTCTGATATACAGAAATAATTAGTATTTGGATCTGTCCATTCTTTTGGGTCATCTGTAAATGTATGGGTATAAATTAAATTGCTGCCTAATAGTGAATTTGAAGAATCTAAAAGACTTACAATAATTTTCCTGTCCCCAGGAACAAAACCAAATCTATCTTGTGGAATGTCTTCAATGATAATGATGGCAGATTTAATGCCAGCCTCTATATCTAACACTCCTTCTCCAAAGGAAAAATTTTCTGTGGCCGATGAACCAGTTATTTTAAAATCTATAGCAATGTCTTCTGGAGCAATTTTTGATAAATGAACTTTTATCTTAAGAGATTTAGTAGTTTTAGGGCTGCTAGAATTGATCGTGCAAAACTCTACTATTGGCTCCTCAACAAAACTATTAAACTCGCTTTCTCCGACAGTCTTAACTGAATCGATAATCTTATTATTAAAATTAACCCTAAAACCCTGTCGCGATGACGTCATCATCCGTTTGGAGATTACGTTAATATTTTGATCTACCCAACGTGTTGCAATTCGATTCATGGCCTTCGCATTATCAATTACAGGCTGCTTTAGAGTAGGATCAGTCAATTCAATGCTAGTTTTAAAATTAAATGCTGTTGGATCGCTAATGCCATCAAAAGAATTGCCATGAATGTCCGTAAATGCTGTGTTATCAATTAATACATAGTAATCTGTTCCGTACTGAAGATCAGTAGGTAAATTAATTGTGATTGTCTCTGTCCCGCAACCGGTCACAATTCCACTTGGAACACTAACTGCAAAAGAAGATGAATTGTCTGTTGATGAAATATTAATGGTGCCTGATGAACAATTCACTACCTCGTTAAATGTTAAAATAATGTCACTGTTTATCGGGACCCTCGTGCTGTCATCAATTGGGCTAGTTGATATTAAGAATGGTTTAGCATCATTGTCATTTATAACTACAGTGTGAGCAACATTGGCCCCAAGGATTGCGTTGGTTGGGTTAGATAGAGTGATAATGATTGTTTCATCGCCTTCATCCGTTGAATCGTCAATAATAGATGGGATAACTATTGTTCCGGTAGTTGCCCCATCCGGAATGAGTAGACTACCAGATGTCATTGAATAATCTGACCCTGATCCAGCTGTACCTCCGGTAACTGCGTAATCAACTCCAATCTCTTGAAGAGATGAAAAAGGAATGACAACATCTAATGATCTTGAGGAAACTGATTCTAAATCAGCCGAAGTCGAAGTAAAAAACTCTACTGTTGGAGTGCCGTCATTATCTGTAATCGTATAGGTATGTACATTATCACTGCCCAAAGTTGCATTGCTAGGATTCGATAAAGTTAAGATTACTGTCTCATTTCCCTCTGCAGACAGGTCATCGATGATACCAGCGATAGTTATAGTGCCGCTTGTTGCGCCCGCACTTATGGTCAAGGTACCATCGGCTAAAGTGTAATCAGTGCCCGAGCCTGTAGCTGTGCCAGTCACAGTATAACTGACGGTAATGTCATTACTTGAAGCTGCAGATAAATCGACAGTCAAGGCAACCGATGATATATCTTCGGCACCGGTTGAACTAACGCTATTAAAATGAATTGTAGGCTGATTATCGTTATCAACGATCGTATACGTGTGAACGTCGTCGCTTCCTAGGGCGGCATTGTTGGGACTTGATAAAGTAACAATTACCGTCTCGTCTGATTCATCAGTAGTGTCATCAACGATGTTCGCAATTGTGATAGTGCCTGTTGTATCACCTGCAGGAATACTTAAAGTACCGTTAAGCAGCGTATAATCGGTGCCTGTCCCAGTTGCTGTTCCTGTGACCGCATAATCGACCGTTATGATTTCACTAGATGGCCCGGATAAATCCACCGTGATCGCTTTAGCAGATACAGATTCATCTCCACTTGAACTTACGACATTGAAGTCTATGGTTGGAGTGTTTTCATTGTCCGTAATCGTATAAGTGTGAACGCTGTCGCTGCCTAAAGTTGCATTGACAGGATTAGATAATGTCAACACTACAGTCTCATCTGCTTCGTCTATAGAATCATCAACAATACTGGTAATGGTAATCGTGCCAGTTGAAGAGCCTGCGCTGATGGTGAGAGTCCCGCTTCCAAGCGTGTAATCATTACCAGCTCCTGTTGCAGTTCCTGTGACTGCATAATCAACTGTTACATCTTGTCCTGAGACCGCCGATAAATCGACTGTAATGACTTTGGAAGAAACTGATTCGGCGCCATTTGAACTAGTAGCATTAAAGTCAACCACTGGAGTATTGTCATTGTCTGTAATCGTATAAGTATGAGCGTTGTCACTGCCCAAAGTGGCATTGCTAGGATTAGACAAAGTAATGATGACTGTCTCATCAGCTTCATCCAAGTTATCGTCGACAATTCCAGAGATTGTGATAGTTCCGGACGTCGCGCCGGCACTTATAGTTAAGGTGCCGTTGGCTAAAGTATAATCCGTGCCAGAACCAGTCGCAGTTCCTGTGATTGTAAAATCGACCGTAATGTCTTGACTAGACGGCCCGGATAAATCCACTGTGATCACTTTGGAAGATACTGATTCAGCTCCAGACGAAGTGGTGCTAATGCCAATGGTGATGGTTGGAGTATTTTCATTGTCAGTAATCGTATAAGTGTGTGCGCTGTCGCTACCCAACGTTGCATTGTTGGGATTTGATAAGGTTACAATAACGGTTTCATTTGGCTCATCCACAGAGTCATCAATAATTCCTGCTATTGTGATGGTTCCGGACGTCGCGCCAGCGCTTATAGTTAAAGTGCCATTAGCTAAAGTGTAATCAGTGCCCGAGCCGGTGGCAGTTCCCGTCACAGCATAACTAACTGTGACGTCCTGACTTGATGCAGCAGATAAATCTGCGGTTAAACTTGCTGAAGAAACTGATTCGGCTCCGCTCGAACTAGTAATATTGAAATCAACCACAGGCGGATTATCATTGTCGGTAATCGTATATGTGTGCACGCTGTCACTGCCCAAAGTTGCATTACTAGGGCTAGACAAAGTAATAATTACAGTCTCATTCGCTTCGTCAGCCAAATCGTCAATAATATTAGAAATCGTGATAGTACCGCCTGTTGCACCAGCATTTATGGTCAAGGTCCCATTCGCTAAAGTGTAATCAGTGCCCGAGCCGGTGGCGGTCCCAGTCACGGCATAGTCAACTGTGACGTCCTGTCCGGAAGCCGCCGATAAGTCAACTGTGATTGCTGTGGAAGAAACTGATTCAGCTCCATTCGAACTAGTCGTATTGAAATCAACCACCGGCGCATTGTCATTGTCAGTAATCGTGTAAGTGTGCACATTGTCACTGCCCAAAGTGGCATTGCTAGGATTCGACAAAGTGACTATGACTGTCTCATTAGCCTCATCAATTGAATCGTCAGCGATGCTGCCAATGGTGATGGTTCCTGAAGTTGCACCGGCATTTATTGTTAAGGCGCCATTGGCCAAAGTGTAATCCGTACCGAAGCCGGTGGCGGTACCTGTCACTACATAATTAACAGTTACGTTTTGTCCTGATGCCGCAGATAAATCTACTGTTAAAGTTGCAGAAGAAGCTGATTCCGCCCCACTTGAACTAGTGGCGTTGAAGTCAACCACTGGGGCATTGTCATTGTCAGTGATCGTGTAAGTGTGCACGCTGTCACTGCCCAAAGTTGCGTTGCTTGGACTTGATAAGGTCACAATGACGGTCTCATTGGCCTCATCAATTGGGTCGTCAATAATGCTTGATATATTAATAGTGCCAGTTGTTGCACCAGCACTTATAGTTAGGGTGCCGTTGGCCAAAGTGTAATCCGTGCCGGAGCCAGTGGCGGTACCAGTGACCGCGTAATTAACCGTCACATCTTTTCCTGAAGCTGTAGACAAATCCACCGTAAGAGCTTTGGAAGAAACTGATTCAGCGCCATTTGAACTGGTAGCATTAAAGTCAACCACTGGCGGATTATCATTGTCAGTGATCGTGTAAGTGTGCACAAGAATAGAACCTGAATTTGCGTTTGTTGGGTTAGATAAAGAGATGATAATAGTTTCGTTTACCTCATCTAAAGAATCATCAACGATCCCCGCTATTGAAATGGTTCCAAATGTTGCACCAGCACTTATAGTTAAGGTGCCATTGGTTAAAGTGTAATCCGTACCCGAGCCGGTGGCGGTACCAGTCACGGCATAACCAACCGTCACGTTTTGGCTCGATGCTTCCGATAAATTGACTGTAATGGCTTTGGAAGAAACAGATTCAGCGCCACTTGAAGTAGCATTAGCAAAAGATATATCCACAGATCCTTGAGGCTCTAAAATTGTAAAAGTGTGAACATCATTGCTGCCCAGGACTGCATTGTTGGGGCTGGATAGAGTTAGAATAACGGTCTCATTTCCTTCAACAGTTCCATCATCGACAATCCCCGCTATTGTGATAGTTCCAGACGTCGAGCCAGCACTTATAGATAAGGTGCCGTTGGCCAAAGTGTAATCGGTACCCGAGCCGGTGGCAGTCCCAGTGACAGCGTAATTAACTGTAACATTTTGTGCTGAAACTGCAGATAAATTGACTATTACATCTTTGGTAGATACGGATTCGGCTCCAGAGGAACTACTTAACTCAAAAGCAATGGCTGGTGCGTTATCGTTGTCATTAATGGTATAGGTATGCACATTGTCACTGCCCAAAGTGGCATTGCTAGGATTTGATAAAGTCACAATGACTGTCTCATTGGGCTCATCTAATGAATCGTCAACGATGCTACCAATGGTGATGGTTCCGGAAGTCGCGCCGGCACTTATAGTTAAGGTGCCGTTGGCTAAAGTATAATCCGTGCCGGAGCCAGTGGCGGTACCAGTCACGGCATAGTCAACGGTTACGTTTTGACTCGACGCCGCCGATAAGTCCACCGTGAGTGCCTTCGAAGAAACAGATTCGGCCTCATTCGAGCTGGTCGTGTTGAAGTCAACTACTGGGGCATTGTCATTGTCAGTGATCGTATAAGTGTGCACATTGTCACTGCCCAAAGTTGCATTGTTAGGACTTGATAAAGTCACTATGACGGTCTCATTTGGCTCATCTAACGAATCGTCAACAATGCCTGTAATTGTAATAGTTGCGGACGTCGCGCCGGCACTTATAGTTAAGGTGCCATTCGCTAAAGTGTAATCCGTGCCCGAGCCAGTGGCGGTACCAGTCACCGCGTAATTAACGGTTACGTTTTGTCCTGAAGCCGCTGACAAATCTACAGTTAAATCTGTAGACGAAACTGATTCTGCTCCACTTGAACTGGTAGCATTAAAGTCAACCACCGGCGGATTGTCATTGTCAGTGATGGTGTACGTATGCACGTTGTCACTACCCAAAGTTGCATTGCTTGGACTTGATAGAGTCACAATGACGGTCTCATTGGCTTCATCCAAAGCGTCATTAACAATACTCGCAATTGTTATAGATCCAGCGTTTGACCCAGCACTTATAGTTAGGGTGCCGTTGGCTAAAGTGTAATCCGTACCCGAGCCGGTGGCGGTACCGGTCACTGCATAATTTACGCTGACGTTCTTTCCTGAAGATGCCGACAAATCCACCATGAGCACTTTCGAAGCAACGGATTCCGCTCCGCTAGAGCTAATAATATTGAAATCAACCACAGGCGGATTGTCATTATCAATGATCGTGTAAGTATGAACTTGGTCAGTGCCTAAAGTGGCATTGCTTGGATTCGACAAGGTAACGACCACTGTTTCATTCGACTCATCTAGGCCATCATCGACAATCCCTGCAATTGTAATCGTTGCGGACGTCGCACCGGCAGTTATGGTAGCTGTGCCATTGGCTAAAGTGTAATCCGTGCCAGAACCTGTTGCCGTACCTGTCACTGTATAGTCAACAGTTACGTCTTGAGTGGATGAAGCGGATAAATCAACCGTGATCGATTTGGAAGACACAGACTCGGCACCATTCGAACTAGTAGTGTTGAAGTCAACTACTGGCGCGTTATCATTATCGTTGATGGTATAAGTATGAACGTCGTCACTTCCTAAAGTCGCGTTGTTAGGACTTGATAAGGTAACGATCACCGTTTCATTAACCTCGTCAATTAAGTCATCGACAATCCCTGCAATTGTAATCGTGCCAGATGTTGAGCCAGGGCTAAAAGTGAGCGTTCCGTTTTCCAAAGTATAATCGGAGCCAGAGCCAGTGGCCGTGCCAGTGACTGCATAATTAACAGTGACACTCTTTCCCGAAGCTGCTGACAAATCGACCGTGAGTGCTTTCGAAGAAACTGATTCGGCTCCATTCGAGCTAGTCGTATTGAAGTCAACTACCGGGGGATTATCATTGTCGGTAATGGTGTAAGTATGAACACTGTCACTTCCTAAAGTAGCATTGCTAGGATTTGATAGAGTTAAAATGACGGTCTCATTGGCCTCATCCAAAGTGTCGTTGACAATACTCGCGATCGTAATCGTCGTTGATGTAGAACTAGCTGTAATAGTTGCAGTACCATTGGCAAGGGTGTAATCAGTGCCCGCACCAGTGGCAGTTCCTGTAACCGTATAATTGACGGTCACGTTTTGACTAGACGCTGCCGATAAATCCACCGTAATGGTTTTGGAAGATACTGATTCGGCTCCGTTTGAACTGGTCGTATTAAAATCAACTACCGGCGGATTGTCATTATCATTGATGGTATAAGTGTGCACATTATCACTACCCAAGGTAGCATTGGTGGGACTAGATAAAGTAACAATGACCGTCTCGTTTGGTTCATCCAAAGCGTCATTGACAATGCCAGAAATGGTGATGGCTCCGGATGTTGAACCAGCGCTAATGGTCAAAGTGCCGTTGGCTAAAGTATAGTCAGTGCCCGCACCAGTGGCAGTTCCTGTAACCGTATAATTAACGGTGACGTTTTGAGTCGATGCGAATGTTAAGTCAACATTCAAGGTTGCAGAGGAAACAGATTCAGCTCCATTCGAGCTGGTGATATTGAAATCAACAGTTGGATTCGCTGCCCTCGTTATGACTCGAATATAATCACCTGGTCGACCGTTTTTTGCACCAAATCTGAATGTTTTTTTATCGGCGCTAATAGAGACCCAGTCACCCGAGGAGGTAGAACTGGTTGAACTGCTACCGTAATGAACATGATTTTCTGTCTGCCTCGCAGAGAAACCATTGTTATTCGAAGTTGGATAGGTTGCATTTAATTTATCTACTTGTTCAAAGTCCACTGTCATTGTAGGGTCAGTCCAGTACCCCAATATTTCATTATCAAACACTATTTCACCGATCTTAGACTCTCGATCACTACCATTATTGTGATCGTCGTTAATAAAAACCAGGTAAGAATTGGCTGGAGTGTTCCCAAATACAATCGAAGTGGCACTTCCATTTGGCACATAGCCTAAACCGCTAAAGTTATACGTATTGGAGCATATAGAACTGCTCTGGCCTTGTTGACAGATACTTGTTCTTTCAGGAACAATTATAAAATCAAATCCTGAATCGGATCTTTGGCCGCTGGTGTTTTGTTTTCGGGCTCTAAAATCGTTAACGGAGGAACCCGTTTTAATTTCTACAAATGAATTAACGCTTGCAATGCCATCTGCTTGAGCTTGTAGGGATAGCAATCCGATAAATACAAAAAATGCTCCAACATAAAGGCGCCTAAGAAAATCTGATCTTATTTTTATTTTTTTATGCAACTGATCCCCCCCAAGGGATTTCCGACGTAGATTCTATATAAATTATAAAAATTTATCTATTTCTCTTCCATTAAGTTTTTTTATCGCCTCAATAATATGAAGACCCAACGACTGAGGTTTAGAATATCGGCAAGCGCAGCCGAAACATAAGTGAGGGCTGCTGCCCTCAAAATTTGACTAACTGCTTTTTCGTTTGATTGCGAAACGTAATTTCCTTCCCTTAAGATAGGGAGCGCTTTAGAAAAACTTGCATCAAATTCGATTGGTAAAGTCACCGCATGAATCATCATACGAGCAATAAAACCGGACAGTCCTAGTAAAAGCAACAAAGAAAATGGCATTGGATGCCGCGTAATAATGCCTATTATTGGGGACAAAGAAATTAGGGCAACACTCCAGCGAGCCACCTTATCGACAATAGGGACCATCTTGGTTCTAGTAGCAAGACGTTTATCGCCTTGCTGATCCTGAATCGCGTGTCCAACCTCATGCGCTGCAATAGCAATTGCGGTTAACGATTTAGAATCGTAATGCTCTGACAAGAGCCTAACCTTTTTTTCAATTGGATCGTAATGATCTCCGAGCTCAGTTACTTCTACCTTCACATCTTTTAAAGAGAATCGCTCAATTAAGTGCTTTGCGAGCTCTCCGCCAGTGCCGGGAATTTCTGGCTGTTGCGATGAATACCTTTTCATCACCAACTTCACCCACAAAGAAGGTCCAAATATCAATGCCAAAACTAAAAGCACTCCTGTCGCTAAAACCATATTTTATTTTCCTTATAAATTAACCGTGTTTTTTTATGAGGATTTACTCCACAGTGACTGACTTTAACAAAACGTCCATATCCATAAGATGCAAATCTTACATTAATTCTTATAAAATGTTATTCATGAATATTAGGATATGACTATGGAAGAAATAAATTTAAAACAGAAAGAATTCTGGTCTGGTTCAGGTGGTGATGTTTGGGTAAACAAACAAAGTGAGATGGATATTA
>MDTB01057491.1_pt1 | contig 10359 bp, 9 predicted proteins | sample 811161 | NCBI WGS metagenome assembly MDTB01 (sample SAMN05326650, study PRJNA326480) | marine metagenome | isolation source: seawater | place: Mediterranean Sea | collected 2009
TGCTAGTGTGTCTCACGGCTTCGTCCAAGGCCGCTTGAGCCAGACCCACTGCCGCCCCGGCCACTGAGACACGAAAAACTCCGAGGGTAGCCAGCGCGTTTTTTAGACCCTCCCCTGGCGCCCCCAGGCGAGCACTCTCAGGCAAACACACGTTATCAAAATAGACATCACCCAATATATGAGGCGCTATCAATTCCGGAGTTGGTTTTGTGCTCACACCATCACTGTCGGCAGGAACCAAAATTGTCGAATATCCGGCATCCTCTTTCACCAAAACAATGAAATAGGCGCTAGCTCCCGCATTTGAAATGTAGGCTTTAGATCCGTTCAACAAAAGCCCATCAGCAGTTGTGCTAATCTCCGTGGATATAGCCTTCAAATCTGAGCCAGCCTCCTGCTCTGTTAGCGCCAGAGCACCAAGCACCTCTACCTCGGCAATTTTAGGAAGCCACTGTTTGCGCTGCTCATCTGAACCAGCTACTGTAATAGCATAGCTACCAATCCCTTGCAGCGCAAACAGCGAATCCAAATGTGATGAGGTCGCCATCATCGCCTCTCGAGCAACACAAATAGCCAAGGGATCAATTGATTCAAAAGTTCCACCATATTGAGCTGGCACCATCAGACGCGATAAACCACTGTGCTTCAAAGCATTTAACACGCCGTCATGCACAAAGCTTAATCCATCTGCTTCGATTGCCATAGGCTCAATCTGACGCGCCAAATCCAGCGCGGCATTTTTAATGGTTTTATATTTAGGTTCTAGGTCGAAGTTCATAACGAGTAAGCCTTATATCCAGTATTTAAATATTTTATTTGTCCGTATTTTCCATGCATTTTGATACTCTTGAGCTACCTAAGCAAAGACCGATCGGTTATTCCGTCTCTGCCGACCAACTGATATCGAGCCTGCTTATCTCCGTTACCAACTAAATGTGACGAGTTCAATAATTGGGTCGCCTAACCTAGGATATTCAAACATTTCTAGCCGCCCCAATTTAACGAGATGGTCATTCTCCTTTATGATGAGAGTCTGATGGCATTTAGCATTCAATTCAAGCCCAGCTTTAGTGCCATAAAAAATTTTCTTCTGTAAGAAGATCATAGACTATAAAACGAAGCATAATCGACGAACTCCAATTCAGATCTCTTATAACTGCGGCCCATGTTTGATCGATTCGACAAAAAACAATAACTTGATTGCAGGGACATCCGTGCGTGCTGCACGAATTAATTTTTTACTTTAGCCTCTTGACAAGCAGAGTTATCCATCTTAGTTTTGAAACAAATTCAATACAGGATTTGTGGTCCCAAATTTCATCGGTCATGAAAAGGTTAAATTGCCCGGAATCTTAGCGCAAAAAAAGCTAAAATAATATTCACTTAGTTAGTTAAATGGAGTAGCAAAATGTCAGAAGAACAAACAAAGAAACCCAATTTTGATCCAATTACACTCGAACAAGTAGATGTAAATAAAGACTATCCGATGGAACCAGATGAGTTTGAAATACTTTATAAGCATAACTGCTATTGCCATATGGCTCATATTTCTCAATATGGTTATCCAATCGTAACTCCTATGTTTTATGTCGTTCTGGAAGATGGACACATTTATATCAGCAGTGTTAACAAGTACCGCAAAAAAATCGAACATCTCATCGCAAACCCTAAAATTTCGGTCAGCATAAGTAACGACGGCTCAAACGCAAAACGCCAAAAATCCATTCAAATAATCGGCAAAGCGGACGTATCTTTCGATCAAGAGCTGTTAACAAAAGTGCATTGGAAAATTATAGATAAATATTGGTGGGATCTGGCCGGGAATGATGAACTGCGTGCCGCCGCCTTTAAAGGCGTGCACACTCCAAATAGAGCCATAATAAAAGTAATACCCAACAAAAAATCACCCACCTCATGGGATTTTGGAAAGATGGTCCAAATGTATGAGCGAGGTGTGTGGTTCAATGAAGCATACGAAATGAGCAAGCCATATGATGTGAAGTAGAGTGGTATTCACGTTAAAAATAAATCATAAAAGAGCTTAAAACCCTCCAGCAACCATTACTTTCGGCAGGCATGGCCCTGCCTTACTATCTAGAGGAGACGACGATGGGACAATGGGATGATAAACACAAAAAACATGAGATGAATTACGACTCTTGGAGGATGTATGATTACGCCCAAGAAGACAGGGTTTTGCACAAAATTATCGAGGACAAAGCTAAAAAAAATCCCAATCACGTTGTTTTTCAGTTTAAAGACACGCCAATCACTCTTGAGCAACTTAATGCCAACATAAACCGCGCCGCCAATGGCTTCGCAGCGCTTGGTGTTAAACATGGCGATAAAGTCGCCCTGATGATGAACAATTGCGTCGAATTTATTTATGCATGGTTTGGCCTCAACAAAATCGGTGCGGTGGAGGTCCCCATTAATGTCGCGCTCAAGGGTGCAGGTCTTGTGCATCAGATAGTTCAATCAGACAGCGTTGCGCTAGTGGCTGACACCATATTCCTAGATCGTCTAGGACCCGTCTCTGATGACTTAACCACCATTAACCACGTGGTTTTTCAAAACACCACCAGCGAGAATAATTTGCCAACATGGAAAGACACAACTACGCTTACAATAGAGCAGTTATTGGACCATTCTGAAGAAACGCCCAACGTTGCAGTGCATTTTAGTGACATGGCGTCAATCCTTTTTACATCGGGTACTACTGGTGTATCAAAAGGCGTGCAAATGAGCCACTTCTACTGGTATGACATATGGTCTAGCGCCATCAGTTACTCGAGATATACCAACGACGAGGTTCTTTACACCGGATTGCCTTTCTTTCATGGGAATGCACAAGGGATGACAATTGGGCCTGCCATACTAGCTGACGCAAAAGCCGTAATCGTAGACCGGTTCTCCGCCAGCAGTCTTTGGGATGATGTTAAACGATGGGGCTGTACTGAGGTAAACTACATCGGAGGAATTATTCCAATTTTGATGAAAGCAGCACAGAGTCCTGAAGACGCAGACAACCCTGTTCGAATCATGGTTGGGGCGGCTGCGCCTGTCGACATCTGGCATGATTTTGAAAAAAGGTTTAACACGAAGTTGCTTGAAGTCTATGGCATGACAGAATGCTATTGCTGCCTTGCTAATCCCTACGTTGACGGGCGTCCGGGATCTTGCGGGAAACCTATCACTGGATGGGACGTGCAGATTGTCGACGACAACAGAAATCAATGCGCACCGGGCGAGATAGGAGAATTCGTGGCTCGCCCTAAAACAATGCATGTTGGAACAAGCGGGTACTTCAACATGCCAGAAAAAACCCTCGAGCTTTTCGAGAACCTTTGGATGAACACTGGCGACCTTGGCCGCATGGACGAAGACGGTTTTTTCTTTTTCGTTGATAGAAAAAAGCAAGCGTTGCGTCGACGTGGTGAAAACATATCGTCTTTCGAAGTTGAAGCGGGGATAAACTCACATCCGGCCGTGCTCGAATCGTGCGTGGTTGGGGTTCCTTCAGATGTGGGCGAAGAGGACGTCAAAGCGGTGGTTATTTGCAAGCCCGGAATGTCGCTGTCGGAGGAGGACTTAATCACTTGGTGCGAGCCGAGGCTAGCCTACTTTGCAATCCCTCGTTACATAGCTTTCCGCGATTCATTACCAAAAACTCCAAGCGAGCGAGTTGAAAAATACAAACTCAAAAATGAAGGTGTTACAGAAGATTGTTGGGACCGTGATAAAGCCGGAATTGTATTAAAAAGATAACAGTAACGCTTGAGTCCCGCTGCTAACAAATATTATCGGCTGGCTTCGGACGCTATTGAAATAGCATTCGGGAGCCGATCCGTAGGGTAGACTAGGGGCGCTCTCAATAAAGAAGCAGATCATGAGGTAATGGAATATGGATCAAATGCTGGCAGGTAAAAGCATAATTGTCACTGGCGCCGGTCGAGGGATAGGGCGAGCTATAGCTATCATGTTAGCCAAGTCTGGGGCTAATGTGCTGGTTAATGATCTTGGCGGAAATGCGCAGGGCGAGGGCTCGGACTCAAGCCCGTCGGCGAAAGTTGTCGCCGAAATTACGTCATCAGGAGGTGCCGCTATCGCAAATTACTCCAGTGTTACTGAAAACGACAGTGCCGAGGCAATTGTGCAAACCTGTATCAACACCTTTGGGCGAGTGGATGGTTTGGTTAACAACGCCGGAATTCTCAAAGACACTATTTTTCATAAGATGTCTGAGGAGCAATTCGACTTGGTAATAGATGTGCATTTGAAAGGTTCATTTAATATGAGTCGTGCCTGCGCCCCGCACTTTCGCGCCCAACAAAGCGGGTGCTTGGTTCACATGACTTCCACTTCCGCTTTGATAGGCAATCTTGCTCAGGCTAATTATATGGCAGCCAAGCTTGGGGTGGTTGGCCTTTCGAAGAGTATTGCTCTTGACATGTCTCGTTACAACGTGCGGTCAAACTGCATATCGCCTTTTGCTTACAGCCGACTAATTGGGACGCTACCCTCTGAGACCGATGAACAAAAAGCTCGTCTGGAAATCTTAAAACAAATGACCCCAGAAAAAATCGCGCCTTTGGCAACTGCGTTATTCGGGGAGGGCGCTAAAGATGTGACTGGACAGGTATTCGCCGTTAGAAATAATGAAATTTTTCTCATGAGTCAGCCAAGGCCAATTAGATCTGTCCAGACCTCTGACGGGTGGACACCCGAAACGGTTAACTCGAGAGTGTTGGAAGCATTCAAAGGATCGATGTATAACCTCGATGTCACCGCTGATGTTTTTACATGGGATCCTGTTTAACGCAGGTAATAGCAAGGAATCATCATGCCTTTCGATTACGACACCCTGCTGAATTGGCCATTTGACGAGGTAGAACATACGTATACTCAAAAAGATACCATGCTCTATGCTCTAGGACTGGGGTTTGGCAGTGCACCTAATGATCAACGGCAGTTGAAATATGTCTATGAACAAGACCTGATCAGCTTCCCTACGATGGCCGTGGTATTAGGACACCCGGGAAACTGGATGACCGATCCAAGAGCTGGCATCGATATGGTCAAAGTGCTTCATGGGGAGCAACACCTTGAAATCCATAGAGAACTGCCTGCAGAAGGAACAATAATCGGGCAAACAAAAGTACTAGATGTTATCGACAAAGGCATCGGCAAAGGCGCGCTTATCTCTGTTCAGAGAAAGACTTATGAAAAGTCTACAGGGCATCTTCTAAACACCCAAAAGGCAGTCATCTTTGCTCGCGGTAACGGCGGTTTTGGGGTTATGTCTAAATCCAAGTTACCACCTCCACAAGCCATACCAGAGCGAGAACCGGATGACCTGGTAGAGTTTCTTATAGCCACTAATGCAGCGCTACTTTACCGTCTAAACGGAGATTATAACCCACTGCACGCCGACCCAGAAATAGCCAAGATCGCTGGCTTCAAGACGCCAATCCTGCACGGCCTAGCAACATATGGTTTTGCCGCCAGAGCGGTTATGCTATCAATAGAGAAGCAAAGCCCCTCAAAACAACTTAAAAGTTTTAACGCTCGCTTTTCCGCCCCCGTTTTCCCCGGCGAGACTTTGAGAACTGAAGTTTGGCGCGAAGATAATGTTATTATTTTTCGCTCTCGAGTTACCGAACGCGACGTTGTGGTCCTTAATAACGGTCAAGCTCGAGCTACATGATAATCACTCAAACAATTAATCTGGCCAAGACTTCACGATCTGATGACTCAACCTAAAAAGACACAGCAGAAGGCAGCAGCTAAATGTTGACAGAAGCTCAACGTGCGAGTTGGCTCTCATTGACCACAGAGGACGTGCTTGAGCCTGATCTTATAATCTGTGATGCTCACCATCATCTTTGGGATTACCCCCACAACCGTTACCTTTTCAATGAAGCCTTTAAGGACTTCACAGGCGGGCACTATATAGCAAAAACCGTCTACGTCGAGTGCCACCAGCATTACAGGCAGAGCGGTGACAAGGATTTTCTTCCTGTAGGAGAAACAGAGCACATCCACAAAATTACAGCTGCAAGCCATTGTGAAAGTATGCGTTGCAATATGGCTGCGGGGATCGTTAGTTTTGCAAATCTGTGCCTCGGGCAGTCAGTCAGACCTATTCTCGAATCCCACATAAAAACTTCCTCGCGCTTTAAAGGTATTCGCTATGCGATAGCTTGCCACAACAGCGATCAAATTCGTGACTCTCATACCAATCCTCCTCCCAAGCTCTTATCAAACGACAAGTTTCTGGAAGGTTTTTCAGAGCTAGAAAAACTTGACTTGACCTTTGACGCTTGGTTATATCACACCCAACTAGACGAACTAGTGTTGCTTGCTAGGGAGTTCCCGACAACCAAAATTGTTTTAAACCATTTGGGTTGCCCACTCGGAATCGGTCCCTATAAAAATTCCCGTAGTGATGTCTTCGCTGATTGGAAAAGTAAAATAAGTGCGTTGGCCCGTTGCGAAAATATTTACGTCAAATTGGGCGGGCTGAACATGTCTATGGCCGGCTTTGGCTGGCAAAAACACCCCGCACCGCCCGACTCTAAAGAGTTGAGGGGAGCTATAGAACCTTATTTCGATAAATGTGTCGATTTATTTGGCGCAAGCCGTTGCATGCTTGAGAGCAACTTTCCCGTCGACCGGGTAGCGGGAAATTACACTGTCCTTTGGAATGCATTTAAACGAGCCACCGAGAAATACTCTCAATCTGAACGCAAATCTCTTTTCTACAAGACAGCCGTCGAATTTTACGGCCTAACTAACTAACAAGGCGGAAATTATGTCAAAAAGCTTACCAGTAATAGCAATTCTAGGAGGTACAGGCGATCTTGGTACTGGTCTCGCAAGATGTTGGGTAGAGGCAGGCTACCCAGTTATCATTGGCTCTAGAACAGCTGAAAAAGCTGAAGCCGCTGTTGCCTCCATGCAAAAAGTATTGGAGGGGCGGGGCATCAAAAGCAGGAACCTTACGTCTAACGAAAACTTGCTTGCTGCTGAGGCGGCAGACATAGCAGCGATTACTATTCCATTTAGCCACCAACACAGCACTCTTGAGCATGTTCGTCCAGGCCTTAAGGGAAAAATCTTAATCGACGCAACTGTTCCACTCGTGCCGCCCAGAGTAGCGAGGGTGCAGTTACCCCAAGCTGGGTCGGCCGGTCAAATTGCACAGGAACTGCTCGGCGAAGATGTTCGTGTTGTTTCAGCGTTCCAAAACGTGGCTGCTCATCATCTGCAGAACGCTACAAATGCGGGCTGTGACGTACTTGTCAGTGGCAACAACAGAGATGCCCGCTCTCAAGTGATTGAGCTAATAGAAGCCTGTGGAATGCGAGGATTTCATGCCGGCTCAATCGCTAATGCGGCAGCAGCAGAGGCATTGACTTCAATTCTCATTTTTATTAACAAGCAGTATAAATGTCATGCTGGTATCTCCATTACGGGCCTAGATCGAGATTAACGAGTATTACCGCGTAACAGGATAATTTTCTTTTGGGTACGATGCGATCTGAGTTAAATTTGCAAACGCTGCCAGATTTTCCGCTCGTGGAACCAGATGATGACCTTGCAGAACTTATTGGCGCGTCCCTCGAAAAAGCGTCGTTGCAACTTGAAGACGGCGACATTCTAGTTATTGCTCAAAAAATTGTCTCAAAAGCGGAAAATCGATACGCGCACCTAAACGAGGCTATTCCCAACACCACTGCTAAACAGATTGGCTTGGAAGTTGAAAAAGATCCTCGCCTGGTTCAGCTTATATTGGACGAATCCAGAGAAATCGTGGCCAAAAGGCCAGGGGTCTTGATAGTTGAGCACAATAGGGGATTCGTGCATGCCAACGCCGGTATCGACCAGTCCAATATTTTATCCTCCGACAGTAATCCAAGGGTTCTGCTGCTGCCTAAAGATCCTGACAGGAGCGCTGCATCTCTGCGTCGACGATTGATAGCGAAACATGGTGGGCAGATAGGAGTCATTATAAACGACAGCGCTGGCCGAGCGTGGCGAAATGGGTCCATTGGGTTCGCGATCGGGACCAGCGGACTCTTGGCCCTTGAGAGCAGGGTCGGCGAGAAAGACTTATTTGGTCGGGAGATGATTGTAACTGAAGTTGCAGTTGCCGATGAACTCGCAGCAGCAGCCTCTTTTTTAATGGGACAAGGGGACGAATCATCACCTGTGGTGCTAATTCGGGGCGCTCGTACCAAACCATCTAAAGACGGTTCTGCCATGCTCATCCGCGATAAACATAAAGACCTATTTCGGTGAAGCCTACCCATGCTAACTAATCCCTCAAATCACAATGTTCTCAACCTATCTGGAGGAGTAGGGGGCGCTAAACTCGCTTTGGGCCTGAGTAAAGTTTTACCTCCCGATCGATTGTCAGTAGTTGTAAACACAGCAGATGATTTTGAACTTTTTGGCCTACATATCAGCCCGGATTTAGATACTCTGATGTATACGTTGAGCGAAGTCAGCGATAACGAGCGCGGCTGGGGTTTAGCAGATGAGACTTGGAACATGTTAGAAAGCCTTGGTCAACTTGACGGAGAAACTTGGTTCCAACTAGGGGATCGCGATTTAGCAACACATTTGTTAAGGACTCAATATCTTCGCGAAGGTTTTTCGTTGAAAGAGGCCACATCAAGACTTTGCGACAGCTTGGGTGTATCACACCAGATGTTGCCTATGACTGACGATCGAGTGCGAACAAGAGTTGGAACCAATAAAGGAGTGCTCGATTTTCAAGAATACTTTGTCCGAGATCGATGTGTACCCGAGATTAAGGACATCTTCTTGGATGGCATCGAATCGGCTCTCCCGCAAGAACTTTTTGACTTGAGGCTAAAAGCGCCAAATCTAACTGCAATAATAATTGGTCCGTCCAACCCTTTTGTAAGCATAGATCCTATAATTAAAATTCCTACCGTAAGATCCCTAATGACCAAAAGTCAGGCCCCCGTAATAGCCGTTTCACCGATTATCGGAAAAGAATCCGTAAAGGGCCCTGCGGCGAAAATGATGCGTGAGCTAGATATTTCTGTGTCATGCAAATCTATTGCCGACTACTATGGCGACCTTCTGGACGGTTTTGTAATTGACGAGCATGACGCCCATCAAGCAAAAAAACTACAAAGCGGCGGTTTGCCAGTGCTTGTGGCGCAAACGCTTATGCGTACAATTGATGATCGAATAAAACTTGCTGAAGACATCTTGGATTTCAGCTTGAATTTAGACCAACCGAAGCAAATGTCTTCATAAACGGGGTTAATGTGATGCAGGTGTTATTGCCTATAAAAAGTCTCTCTAATGCAAAAGGGCGATTATGCGAGCTTCTAGACCAATCGCATCGACAAGGCCTGTTCAAAGCGATGACTCACGATGTGCTTGCGGTTCTGACCACACAAACCGAGATCTCCGGCGTTATACTAATTTCTGACGATCCGGTCGCTGAATTACTGGCCGATGAATATGGAATAGAGCTTATGACTGAAAGAGCTCTCAAGGTTGTAGGTCTCAACGAAGCAATTCAGGCCGCCGTTCTAGAGTTAGCGTCGCGTAAAATCAATGATGTAATGATAATTCACGCCGACATTCCACTTGTTAATGGTCCTAGTTTATCTGAACTGATCTCACGACATCACTGTCTCAAGGGGCCCAAACTGTCAATAATTCCCGACAGGCACCGTATTGGAAGCAATTGCATTATTTGCAGCACCCAATCTAAATTTATTTTTCAGTATGGTAAAAATAGTTTCAAGAAACATTGTGCCCTTGCCACCTCGCTCGGATTTTCTGTCCAAGTTATCGAGGACCCAGATATAGGCTGCGACATCGACTATCCTTACGATCTCGAGCATTTTCTCAACCGTAAAACAAGCAACAAATCTTTGCGCACGAAGAAATATCTCAGTAAACATGGTATAACAAAAAATTATATTAAAAGCGTTTGTAACCGATCGACCTCCCAAGGCCAGGAATATGGATGGGTTAGTGAATACCTCTAAAACCTTTTCGGAAGCTCTACCCCCATTTTTGAATGGCGATGGCGCGACGCCCACCAATCTAGAAGCTTTGGCACTGGCTGAAGTTCGGGATACCGCACAACTGATGTCTTTAGCATCAAGAACACGTGACCAAGGTTTTCGAAACAACATTACTTATTCTCGTAAGGTGTTCATCCCCCTCACACAATTGTGTCGCGACGTCTGTCACTACTGCACCTTCGCTAAAACTCCAAAAAAGATAGAAAAGCCCTACTTGAGCTTGGATGAGGTTTTGACTCAAGTAAGACATGCCCAGAATATGGGATGTAAAGAAGCA
>MDTB01078910.1_pt1 | contig 10359 bp, 10 predicted proteins | sample 811161 | NCBI WGS metagenome assembly MDTB01 (sample SAMN05326650, study PRJNA326480) | marine metagenome | isolation source: seawater | place: Mediterranean Sea | collected 2009
GTTGTAATCCCAGTCTCAGATGAGTTTGATGATTATGCAAAAAAAGTTTCTGAAAAAATAAATAACACGGGCATTAATTGTATTGTGGATTTAAAAAACCATAATTTAAATTACAAAATAAGGGAACATTCACTATCAAAGATACCAGTTTTATTAATTTGTGGTAAAAAAGAAGTTGACAGTAGCAGTGTAACTATTAGAAGATTGGATAATAATAAACAAGAAAATATGAAGCTTGATAAGTTTTTAGAAAAATATACTGCTTTAAGTCAAGCACCCTCAAACTAAGTGGCAGAATATAAAAATTACTTTCAGAGAAGAACTAAAGATAGAGGCCCTAGGTCTAATAATAGAATTTACTCTCCTGAGGTTCAGGTAATATCAAGTTCAGGAGAAAATCTCGGAGTATTAAATACAAATGAAGCAATTAAAATGGCTAAGGATGAAGGATTAGATTTGATTGAGATTTCACCAAATGCGAAACCGCCTGTTTGCAAAATTATGGATATGGGTAAATATAAGTATGATGCTCAAAAAAAAGCAAACAAAGCTAAAAAAAAACAAAAAAAGGTAGATTTAAAAGAAATAAAACTTCGACCAGTAACTGAAGTTCATGACTATACTTTTAAAATTAAGAATGCTCAAAAATTCTTATCTAAGGGAGATAAAGTTAAATTCACAATTAGGTTTAAAGGTAGAGAATTACAACACAAACATTTGGGCAATGAATTAATGGATAAAATAAAATTAGATATGTCTTCAGTTGGCAAAATTGAGTTACAACCAAAATTTGATGGAAAACAAATGATAATGGTAATTCAGCCTTTATAGCTAGTAGTAAATTAAGGTTGTATATTAAATAAGATATTTGTATAAGTTCGCCCAATTATGCCTAAATTAAAAACAAAAAGTTCAGCGAAAAAAAGATTTAAAATTTCAGCCAAAGGTAAAGTAATTATGGGTCAGGCTGGGAAAAGGCATGGCATGATTAAAAGAACTAATTCACAAATAAGAAAACAACGAGGCACAACCACAATGTCCAAGCAAGATGGTAAAATTGTAAAATCTTACATGCCTTACAGTTTGAGAGGATAAAATGGCTCGGGTAAAAAGAGGTGTAACTAGCCACGCTAAACACAAAAAAGTTTTAAAAGCCGTCAAAGGTCAGTGGGGAAGAAGAAAGAATACAATTAGAATTGCTAGACAGGCAATGGAAAAATCCATGCAGTATGCTTATAGAGATAGAAGAAACAAAAAAAGAGAATTTAAATCTTTATGGATACAAAGAATCAACGCTGGTGTTAGATCTGAAGGTATGACCTATTCAAAATTTATAAATGGTCTAAATAAATCTGGTATAAAACTTGATAGAAAAATTCTAGCAGAAATAGCATATGATAACCCGGAGGCTTTTAAAACTATAGTTAAAAAGGCTCAGGCAGCTTTAAACTAATCTTCTCTATTGTTTTTCTTTAGTTAAGAAATATTCTACTTAGATGTCTGATATTATAAAAATTAAAGAAGAATATCTTTTAAAGTTAAATGATAATTTAGACTTAAATAAAATAAATCAAATCAAATCAGAATTATTTGGTAAAAATGGAAAAATTTCAAATGAGTTCAAAAAAATTGGCTCAATTGCGGAAGAAAATAGAAAAAAATTTGCCTCTGATCTCAACTCATTAAAAGATGAACTTTACGATGTTATCGAAAAAAAAATAAAAAATTTTGAAATAAAGGAAATAAACTTAAAGCTTCAAAATGAGCAGGTAGATGTAACATTACCCGAGAGGAGTTTCAATAGAGGAAAAATACATCCAGTCTCACAGGTTATTGATGAAATATCTTCTATATTTTCTGAAATAGGTTTTAATGTTGCTGAAGGTCCTGATGTTGAGAATGAGTATAATAATTTTACAGCACTTAATACCCCAGATAATCATCCAGCAAGAGATATGCACGACACTTTTTATTTAGATAGTAAAAAAGAATTTTTATTAAGAACTCATACATCACCTGTTCAGGTCAGAACAATGCTTGGAGGAAAACCACCATTTAAAATTATTGCTCCTGGTAGAACCTATAGGTCCGATAGTGATCAGACCCATGCTCCAATGTTTCATCAAGTGGAAGGCTTGCACATAGATAATAATATTAATATGGGGCATTTAAAAGGCTGTTTAAATTACTTTATAAAACAATTTTTTGAAATTGATAAAATTAAAATGAGATTTAGACCAAGTCATTTTCCATTTACTGAACCATCTGCTGAAGTTGATATTGGTTATGAGCTGAAAGATGGAAAAATAATAATTGGAGAAGGAGATAAGTGGTTAGAAATTTTAGGTTGTGGAATGGTTCACCCTAATGTTTTAAAAAATGTGAAAGTAGATCCACTAAAATTTCAAGGCTATGCTTTTGGGATGGGTATAGATAGATTAGCAATGCTTAAATATGGAATAAATGATTTGAGAGCTTTTTTTGAAACTGACTATAGATGGTTAAATCATTTTGGATTTGACCCTTTAGATGTTCCCTCAAACTATAGAGGTTTAAGTAGATGAAGTTTACAATTGATTGGTTGAAAGAGCACTTAGATACTAAATTAAGTGAAGATAAAATAATCGATAAGTTAACTAATATTGGCTTAGAGGTTGAAAGTTTTGAAAATCAGATTTCTGATTTAGATGAATTTATTGTTGCTAAAATTATAAATACACAAAAACACCCTAATGCAGATAGGTTAAAGATATGTGAAGTTGATATAGGACAAAATGAAAATGTAAAAGTTGTATGTGGAGCGCCAAATGCAAAAAATAATCTTTATACAGTTTATGCACCTCCAGGATCAATAATTCCAGAGAGTAAAACAAAATTATCTATAAGTAAGATTAGGGGAGTAACATCACATGGTATGTTGTGCTCAGGCACAGAGCTAAAAATATCAAGTGATAGTGAGGGAATTATAGATTTACCTTTTAAAAAGTATGAAAAACATATTGGAAAAAAATATTTTTTTAATAAAAACCCAAAAGTTGTAGATATTTCTATTACCCCAAATAGAGCTGATTGTTTGGGTGTGAGAGGTGTAGCAAGAGATCTAGCTGCTGCGGGAGCCGGAAGTATAAAAAAAAGTAGTATTAGTAAATTAAAATTTTCAGGGCCACAAAATATAAAAGTTAAAATAAATAATGATAAATACCAGGGATGCACTACTTTTGGTAGTTGTTTGATTAAAGGAATTAAGAATACAGAGAGCCCAAAATGGTTGAGAGATAAAATATTATCATTAGGTCAAAAACCAATTTCTGCAGTTGTTGATATAACTAATTACGTAATGATTGATCTAAATAGACCTTTGCACGCCTATGATGCTGATAAAATTGATCAAGGTATTGTTGTTAGAAATTCAAAAAAAGGTGAAAGTTTTGAAGCACTAGATAATAAAAAATATAAACTAGATAATAACATGTGCGTTATATCTGACAATTCAGGAGTTTTAGGATTAGGTGGTATAATAGGTGGCATAAGATCAGGAACAGAACTTGATACTAAAAATATACTTTTAGAGTCAGCTTATTTTAAACCACATTCAATTAGATCTACTTCAAATATTCTTAATTTAGAAACGGACGCAAAATACAGATTTGAGAGAGGAATTGATCCTAATTCTATTGAAGAAGGGTTAATTAAAGCAGCAGAATTAATTCAAAAGATTTGTGGAGGACTTATCAGTAAAATTAATATTGTGAAAAATGAAAAGTTTAAAAATGCAGTTATAAAATTTCCTATCAATCTATTTCAAAATACAACTGGATTTAAAGTTGCAGATAAAGAAATTATAAAAATTCTTAATGATCTTGGTTTTTTAATTAAAAAAAATAAAAAAGACTTAGATCTGATTACACCTTCTTGGAGAAGTGACATAACGCAGCCAATAGATATCGTAGAAGAGATTGTTAGGATTAAAGGTTATGATCAAATCAAAACTGTAACGCCAGAAAAAATTAGAAATAAACCAACTTTAAATTATCAGCAAAAATTATTTCATTTTTTACAAAGATCTGTAGCATCTAAAGGATATTATGAAACTGTAACTTGGTCATTTACAGATTCAAATATAAATAATATTTTTCAAGAAGATAAACAAGAAGTTAAATTAGTAAATCCTATTAGTTCTGACCTAAACGTTTTAAGAAGCTCTATTTTCTCAAATTTAATTTTTTATTTAAAAAAAAATTTAGATAGAGATATAAAGGATATATCCTTATTTGAAATTGGACCGATTTTTAGTGGAAAAAAACCTGGCCAACAAGAAGTAGTTTTAGCTGGATTAAAGTCAGGAATGGTATCCCGACTTAATTGGATTGAAGAACCAAGAAAAGTTGATGTATTTGATTGTAAAAGAGATGTAATTCAAACTTTAGTTGAAGCAGGAATTAAACAAATTGAATTAAATGTAGTTGCTAAAGCACCGAATTACTACCATCCTGGTAAATCTGGATCTATATATCAAGATAACAATACTAAAGATCCAATTGCATACTTTGGAGAAATTCATCCTAATATTATACAGAAGCTAAACATAAAAACAGAGGCATTAATATTATTTGAAATTTATTTAGATAAAATTAAAGAAAATAAAATAAAACTAAAAGATCAAAAGATGAAATTTGAGTATTCAGACTTTCAAAAGTCTGAAAGAGATTTTGCTTTTATAATTGATAAAGACTTTGACGCAAAAGATTTAGTAAAAATTATCTCTGAAATTGATGAAAAACTTATTAAAGATATAAAGGTTTTTGATTTATATGAAGGTGAAAATATTCCTATAAATAAAAAGTCTATTGCATTAAATGTAACTATACAATCATTAGAAAAATCGTTAAATGACCAAGATTTAGAAAATATTAACAAGCTAATTATATCAACTGTTGAAAAGAAATCTGGTGCTAAAATCAGATCTTAAACAAAATGCCTAAAATCGATAACATTAGAAATTTTGCAATAATTGCACATATTGATCATGGCAAATCTACGATTGCTGATAGAATTATTCATAAATGTGGTGGGTTAACCGAAAGAGAAATGAAAGCACAAGTCTTAGACTCAATGGATATAGAGAGAGAAAGAGGTATTACGATCAAAGCCCAGACTGTAAAATTAAATTATAAATCAAAAAATGGAAAAGAATATACTTTAAATATTATAGATACACCTGGACATGTAGATTTTAGCTACGAGGTAAGTAGATCACTATATGCATGTGAAGGATCAATTTTAATAGTCGATAGTACGCAAGGTGTAGAGGCACAGACGCTGGCAAATGTTTACCAGGCTTTGGATACGAACCATGAAATAATTCCTATACTTAATAAAATTGATTTACCAGCATCAGAAGTAGAAAAAACAAAAAATCAAATAGAGGAGGTTATTGGAATAGACACATCAAATTCAATTTCGTGCTCTGGAAAAACTGGAGAAGGTATAGAAGACATTTTAGAAAAAATTATAGAAATTTTACCTCCACCAGAAGGTAACAAACATGAATTTTTAAAATGTTTATTAGTTGATAGCTGGTATGACTCATATTTAGGAGTTGTAATTTTAATAAGAGTAATCGATGGAATAATTAAAAAAAATATGAAAATTAAAATGATGTCTACTAATCAAGAATACATTATAGAAAAAGTTGGCGTATTTACACCAAAACCTAAAGATATGAATGAACTAAATAGTGGAGAAATAGGTTTCATTATAACAGGAATTAAGAATCTTTCTGATACAAAAGTTGGAGACACAATATGTGAAGCAAACAATCCACTTAAAAATGCTTTGCCAGGCTTTAAACCAAGTAAACCAGTGGTATTTTGTGGACTTTTTCCAGTGGATAGTTCTGAATATCAAAAATTGAAAGATGGATTGGCAAAATTAAAGTTAAATGACTCAAGTTTTTCGTATGAACCAGAATCTTCCTCAGCTCTCGGTTTAGGATTTAGGTGTGGTTTTCTAGGCCTCTTACACTTAGAAATTATCACTGAAAGGTTAGAAAGAGAGTTCGATATTAACTTATTAACTACTACCCCAGGTGTTGTTTATAAAGTATATTTAAATACTGGCGAAAATATAGATTTGCAAAATCCTTCCAACCTTCCAGATCCGACAATAATTGAGTACATAGAGGAACCGTGGATAAAAGCAACTATTATAACACCTGATCAATACTTGGGACCTATTATAAAAATATGCCAAGGTAAAAGAGGAATACAAAAAAATCTTAGTTATTCAGGGAATAGAGCTGTCTTAAATTATGAAATACCTCTTAATGAGGTTGTTTTTGATTTTAATGATAGACTTAAATCAATAACTAGTGGCTATGCAAGTTTCGATTATGAAATTATAGGTCATAAAGAAGGTGAGCTAGTTAAACTATCTATATTGGTAAATAGTGAACCAGTGGATGCTTTAGCAATGATGGTGCATAAAGATTTTGCACAAACAATTGGAAGAGAGGTTTGTGAAAAATTAAAAGATTTAATACCCAGACATAATTTTATGATACCAGTGCAAGCAGCAATAGGCGGAAAAATTATTGCTCGTGAAACTATTAAAGGATTTAAAAAAGATGTTTTAACCAAAATTCATGGCGGTGGAGCAAGAGATAGAAAAAGGAAGCTATTGGATAAACAAAAAAAAGGTAAGGCAAGATCTAAACAGTTTGGAAGAGTTGAAATACCCCAAGAGGCTTTTATTGGAGTACTTAAGATTAACAAAAATAATTAATATGAGTAAAATAAATTGGGGTATAATTGGTTTAGGGAATATAGCAAATATTTTTGCAGATGCTTTCAAATTTTCAAATAAAGGAAATTTGCTAGCGATCTCAAGTAAAAATGAGAAAAAATTAAAAGATTTTAAAATTAAATTTAAAATTGAAAACAAATACACTTTCAATAACTATGATAACTTAATCGAAGATAAGGATATAGATATAATTTATATTGCCGTACCCAATTCGATGCATTTTGAAATTATTTTGAAATGTATAAAAAATAATAAAATAGTACTTGTTGAAAAGCCTGCTACAATAAATTTAAAGGAAGCAAAAATTATTAGTAGTGCTTTAAAAAAAAAAAATCTTCTTTTTGGTGAGGCATTTATGTATAAATTTAATCCTCAAATAAACAAAACTTTAGAACTTATTAAAAATAACGAAATTGGAGAGATTATTAAATTTGAAAGTAATTTTGGTAACGATATTTTAACTTCATTTAAATTTCTTGGAATTAAAATTCCAAAAAAAATCGATCAAAATAAAAGATTATTTAATAAGGATCTTGGGGGTGGTTCAATTCTTGATCTTGGATCTTATTGTGTGTCATTATGCTGTCTAATTTCTTCACTTTCTTCGAGTGTTACAAAATACGAGGTTTTGAGTAAAAAAAATGAATTATGCTCTTCTGGTGTTGATATAGACTCTTTTGTTGAACTTGAAATAAATGGAAATTTTATAGCTAAATTAAATGCATCTTTTAAAAAAAATATTGGAAGAGAGTCTAAAATTTTAGGAACAAAAGGTGAGTTGATCATACCCGATACTTGGTTCGGTAAGACTCCTTATATTATGTTAAAAAAAAATAAATTAAATAAAATAGAAGTTTCTAATGATTTTAATAATTATGCAAAAGAAATAGATTTTATAAGCGACTGTCTTTTAAACAACATTAAAGTGCCAAGCTATCCTGGCACTAATATTAATGATACAATTATTAATATGAATATTTTAGATAGTTGGTTGGATTAATAATGAAAAGCAAAATAGTAGATTGCATTACATTTTTTGATAATAATTTTATTTTTGATTTAAGGTATAATATACTTAGAGACTATGTAGATTTTTTTGTTATTTGTGAGTCAACATATGATCACAGAGGACATCCAAAAAAACTTAATTTTAAAAAAAAAGAAAACTATAATTCTGATAAAATCAAATATGTTATTTTAAATGAACCATTTCCTAAAAATACATCTATTTGGGAAAACCAAGCAATACAGAGAGAATTTTTATTAAAAAATCTGTACTTCCTAAACGATGATGACTATATTTTTTTTTCAGATCCAGATGAAATACCAGAGCCGCAATTGCTAAAAAATTTCAATCTAAGAAAAAAATATGGAATATTTTTACAGCAATGTTTTAATTATAAATTTAATTTATTTAATAAGCATGAGAGTCCATGGGAAGGTACAAGGGTGAGTAAAAAAAAAAATTTGAAGTCTATTGATTTTATGAGGCAAAAAGTCAGAACAAAAAACCTAAATTATAGTTTCTTAAGAATAGATAAGGAAAAAAATATTGAAGTTTTTAAAAATGCAGGTTGGCATTTTAATAATATTCTTTCAGCAGAAGAAATATCTTTAAAATTGAGAACTTTTGCTCATTCGGAATTTTCCGATAGTAAATACTCATCGACTAGTGTTATAGAAAATAAAATAATTAACAAAACTGATCTTTTTGGAAGAGGACATATTTACAAAAAAATAGATCTAAATGAAACATTTCCAAAATATCTAATTGAAAATAAAAATAAATTTAAAAATTTTTTGCTGTAATTATTAAATTGAAATATTTATGTCTTTGTCTAAACAAACTATATTTTCATTAACTTGAAAAAATTTATACTTATTTGTAATTAAAGCATCAATTACTTTTGTTAATAATAAATGATTGATATGAATAAATTCAAAAATTAGAACTTTACTATAAAATTTATTTTTAAAAAAATTTAATATAATTTCACCATCGTAACCTTCTGCATCTACAAATAATAAATCAAAACTTGAAAAGTTATTTTTATTAATTAATTCTTTTAACGAAATTGTTTTGATTAAATTCTCTTCTATATGATTTTTTTTGATATTGTGTTTAAGTAAATGATTTATTTTAAATGAACTTATAGCTTTTGCATGAGCACCATATAAATTTCTAAATTCCTTTTTCACTGCATAAATCTTTTTTAAAAGATTGTCCTCCGAGATTGCATAATTTTCAAAAATGACATTCGTATTTGACGCGTAATTTTTTCTTAATTGATTATAATGTTCTAAAACTGGTTCAACTAGCAATGATTTTGTATTATATTTTTTTATAAACATACTTAAATGATCAAAGTCATTACCATCATTAGCCCCAATCTGAATTAAAGAATTAATTATTTTTTGATTAAATAAAATTTCTAAAATATAATTTAAGTTAACTTTGGATTTTATATCTAACAACCTTTGGTTTTTAACATAATTTTTTTCATATAATTTATATCCAAGTGCTCCAATAATTTTTTTAAAGATTTTATTATCCATTTATCAATAGATTGTTGTTATTTTAAAGTATATCTTAATAAATTAAATTATAACATAATTAAAAATAAAATTATGAAAATATCAACATTTATAAATATATATTATTTACATAGAATAAAAAAAGCGAATTTTTTAATAAAATTATATATATTCTTTGTTATACCAATTAATTACTTTATAGAAAAAATTAATTATCCAAAAATTTTAAATCTTGATGATTATGGTTTAAGAAATAAAAATCTATATCAAAAAAATCTAAATTATTTATTTCAGCATTTTAATAGTGATAAGGGTAAGAAATTTGTGAATCAATATGCACGGTTCTCAAAAAAAAACAATGATCTTATTAATGGACATAATTATTCTTCTTATTATGAAAAATATTTTAAAAAAATTAAAAATAAAAAATTAGATATTCTTGAATTAGGAGCTTTCAAAGGAAATGCTACTGCATCACTTTTTTTTTATTTCAAAAATTCAACTATATATAGTTCAGATCTGTATCCTGACTTATTTACTTACAACTCAAAAAGAATAAATAATTTTTTTATGGATAATAGTGACAAAAAAAATTTTGAGTTACTACCAGAAAATAAAAAATATGATATAATAGTTGAAGATGCTGGACACTACCTAAAAGATCAAATAGTTAGTCTTTTTGCACTTTTTCCAAAATTAAAAAAAAATGGCATATATATAGTTGAAGAATTAGATTTTCCAGATACACGTAAAGATATGAATTTAAGTAATGATAAAAATACATTGTATAATATTTTGAATTTAATTAAAAAAAAAAAGAAATTTAGTTCTGCATATGTAACTGATAATGAAAAAAAATATTTTATTAAAAATTTAGAAAAAATAAAAATTTGCAAAGGTAGATTTAATAAAATAGCATTTATAAAAAAAAAGTAATAATTTGGAGAGATGGCCGAGTGGTTTAAGGCGCACGCTTGGAAAGTGTGTGTACCCTTACAGGTACCGTGGGTTCGAATCCCA
>MDTB01088925.1_pt1 | contig 10359 bp, 10 predicted proteins | sample 811161 | NCBI WGS metagenome assembly MDTB01 (sample SAMN05326650, study PRJNA326480) | marine metagenome | isolation source: seawater | place: Mediterranean Sea | collected 2009
GCACAAAAATATAATTTTGAAAATATTATTGAATTTGATAAAGAAATTGGTGGCAGATACTCAATATGGACTGATATATCTCTTGCGGCTCATTTTGAAAACAAAAAAGATTTGAAAGAAAAATTTATTCAAGGAGGTAAGCAAGCAGATACCGATTTGTTGAAAGATGGTGACTATTTTAATTTTGTCAAAAGCCTAGCTTTTAGTGATATATGGCTTCATAATTTTAATAATAAGAACTCAAGAGTTGTATTGTCATATATATGGAAATTTAGATCCCTTCCTGATTATTTTCAACAGCTTGAAATGGAATCACTTGGTAAGCAACCTTCAAAAGAATCTCGATTTAAAAAAACTGGTCAACTTATTTTTGGTGGTTACGGTCCAAAAGCACAGCACTCTTATTTTCAACTTTTGCATCAAGGTACTCAAGATATATGTGCAGACATTATCGTATCAAATGATGACAAAACTTGTCTCTCATATGCTCAAGCAATAACTCAATCACAACTTCTATCAAATGGAGCACATGATTTTTTAAAAAAAGAAGAAACTATTAACGGAAACGTGCCGCTAAATCTTTTTTTATTAAAAAATGTAGACTCATTTACTCTAGGATATTTAATTGCAACATGGGAACATAGAACTTTTATTAGTTCTGTTATGCTTGATATCAATCCATTTGATCAGTTTGGAGTTAATGCAGGTAAGATTTATACTAAAAAATATCTTGCGAAGAAAAATTAAGATCATAATAATTTTTTAAGTATGTTTATAAATTTAAAGAAAGTTCCCAATACGCCAGGTGTGTATAAATTCTTTAATAATCATGAAATTATCTATATTGGTAAGGCAAAAGATCTGAAGAAAAGAGTATCCTCCTATTTTGGTAAATCTCATAAAGACAGAAAAACTTCACAAATAAAATTTTTAACAAATAAGATTGAAACTTTCACCACTAAAAATGAAGTGGAAGCTTTGTTGCTTGAGCAAATGTTGATTAAAGAAAATAAACCTAAGTTCAATATTCTTTTGAGAGATGATAAAACATATCCATATATTTACTTCTCATTAGATCATAATTATCCTGGAATCTATCTAAAAAGAACCAAGAAAGCAATAGATAAAAATTATTTTGGTCCATTTGTAAGCTCAGAGGCTGTAAAAAAATCAATAAAAGAGATACAAAAAGTATATAAACTAAGAAACTGTAGTGATAATACATTTTCAAATAGATCAAGACCTTGTATTGAACATCAAATGAAAAGATGCTCAGCACCTTGCGTAAGTAAAGTAAAAAAAACTGATTATTTTCATGACGTATTAGGTGCAAAATCTTTTCTTTCCTCTTCTAATAAGAAAACAGCTAATAAGATTTTAGCTGACATTAAACAAGCTGCATCAAAACTAAACTTTGAAAAGGCAGCTACTTTAAGAGATCGCCTTAAAAGGTTAAATCTGCTTAAGGAAGAGCAATCTGTTGTAACTTTTGCTACTGATATTGATATTTTTTCAGTTTATAAAGAATTAACATACTTGGGCATTTCAATAATTGTTGTAAGGAATGGCAAAATAAGAGGAACAAAAACACATCTAGTAAAAAATGCAAATTTTGTCAACATTGAGAGCGCTTACCAAAGCGCAATTGTTAATTTCTATAATCATCAAGCTGACATTCCTAAAAAGGTACTTTGTTCTGATTTTTTAAATGATAAAAAATTATTAGAAGATATGTTTAATTCAAAACATGGAAAAAAAGTAAAAATCATTCATACATCAAGCAAATCAATTAGACCTATTTTTAATCTTTGCAAATTAAATGCACATCAAGTGATAAAAAATTATATCAGCAAAGAGGATAAATATAGCTTTTCTTTAAATGAACTTAGTAAATACCTGGGAATGAAAGAAATTAAAAAAATCGATGGTTATGATGTTAGTCATATTTCTGGCGATAGTGCAGTAGCCTCTTGTGTTGTTTTTTCTAAAAAAGGCCCATTAAAGAAAGATTATAGATTGTTTAACATACCACCAAATTTAGCTGGAAATGATGTTGGTTCCCTGGCGCATGTAATAGAAAGAAGATTAAAATATTACAATGATCTAAAAATAAAACCAGATTTAATTCTCATAGATGGAGGTAAAACTCAGTTAAGTTCTGTACAAAAAATAATGAGACAATCAAATCACTCAAATATAGAGCTTATTTGTATCGTTAAAGGAGTAAATAGGGTAAGAGCTACTGAAACTATTATAAGTAAAAATGGAATAATCGAGTTAGATAAAAATTCCAAAGCTTTCTTACTTTTACAAGAAATAAGAGATGAGTCTCATAGATTTGCAATTAAAGCTCAAAGAAGAAAAAGAGAAATTTAACTAAAAAGTCTAAGTTAGACGAAATACAAGGTATCGGAACAGTTTTAAAAAAAAGACTTCTACAAAAGTTTAAGAATTTGAAAAACATTAAAGCAGCTAATAAAGAAAATTTAATGACTGTTAAAGGCATTAGTGAGAAAATAGCTAATTCGTTATTATTAAATTTAAATGAGTAGTTATTATATAAATCTTATTACTTTATCAAGGATATTTCTTGGTATCTCTATTTTCTTTTTAGTGATGATGGAAGACAGATATATTTTAGCTCTAATTCTTTTCTTAGTTGCCTCAATAAGTGATTATATTGATGGATTTTTAGCAAGAAAATTTAATGCAGTATCACCAGTCGGCGAAATTTTAGATCCAATAGCTGACAAAGTTTTAGTCATTTTTATTTTTTTTGCATTAAGTGTGAATCTATCAAGCTTTTTAATTGCATTTTCTGCCTCAATTATTGTATCTAGAGAAATTCTTGTTAGTGCTTTGCGAGATTATAGCTCTAGGAATAATTTAGTTAATTTTACAAAAGTAACATTCATGGCAAAAATTAAAACTTCATTGCAACTCTTTACAATTTTTATCTATTTGTTGGGCCTTTCAATTAATAATATGTTGATTATTGTTATCGCTGATATCTTAATTTTAATTTCTGTATTAATAACTCTTTATACTGGATATAACTATTTTGATAATTTAATTAAAGAATCTTCAAAATGAAAGTTGGAATAATTGGTTATGGATTTGTAGGAAGAGCCTTACACTCTTCTTTCAAAGAAAATGTAACCACTCAAATAGTTGATCCTAAGTTAAATAAAAAATTAGATAATCTAAAATCATTTAAACCTAATATAGTTTTTATTTCCGTACCAACCCCAATGAAAAAAGATGGCACTCAAGATATTTCAATATTAAGAAAAGTCTTGAAAGATTTATCAAAACTAAAATTGTCTTCTTTAATAGTTTTAAAAAGCACCATTCTTCCAAATAATTTAATTAAGGTTAAAAAAATAATGCCGAAACTTATTTTAAATCCTGAGTTCTTAAGAGAAAGATATGCAAGTGAAGACTTTATCAGTTCTGACATGATACTTTTAGGTGGGAATTTGTATAATACAAAAAAATTAGAGGACTTTTATAGAAAGCATACTAAATGTCAGTGTGAAGATTATGTTCATACTGATTTAATTTCTTCATCTCTTGTTAAATATACAATCAATACCTTTTTGGCAACAAAAGTAATTTTTTTTTAATGAGATCTTTAATGTATTCAATAAATCAGGAACAAAATTAAACTGGAGTTCTTTTATAAGAATTCTTGCAAAAGACAGTCGAATGGGTAAGTCACATATGATGGTTCCTGGACCCGATAATCGACTTGGATTTGGTGGAGCATGCTTCCCAAAGGATATCACTGCTCTAATAAATTACTCGATTGAATTAAATGAAAAATTATCTTTACTTAAAAGAACTGTTCAAATAAATAATGAAATAAGAGGAAAATACAAAAATAAAACTTTACGAGAAGTTGAACAAAATATTTCCTTCAATAAGAAAAGATAATTATTTTATCTAAATTCAATTATAATAATTTTATGAAAGTTATCGTTGTTAGTGGAGGGTTCGATCCAATACATTCAGGCCATATAGAATATCTCAAATCAGCTAAGAGCCATGGGGACAAACTTGTAGTTGCTTTAAATAGTGACGATTGGTTAATTAATAAAAAAGGTAAGGCATTTATGCCCTTTGAAGAAAGAAAAACAATTATAGAAAACTTGAGGTTTGTTGATGAGGTTATTGATTTTGAAGATGATGAGATCGGAAGTTGTATTAACGCACTAAAAAAAATAAAGTTAAAATTTCCTGATGACAAAATACTCTTTGCAAATGGCGGTGATCGCAACAAAGAAAATATTCCTGAAATGGAAGTTAATGATGTTGAATTTTTGTTCAGTGTTGGTGGAGAAGATAAGAAAAACTCCTCATCATGGATTTTAAAAAATTGGCAATATTATCATGAAAATAGACTTTGGGGCTCTTTCTATAATTTATTCGAAGATGATTCCACAAAAGTGAAAGAGCTAATTGTTCATCCAGGAGAAGGTATGAGTTTTCAAAGGCATTTCAAAAGAAGCGAAATATGGTTAGTTAGTGAAGGCTCATGTGTTGTAAATTTTTCAAAAGGAAGTCCAGAAGAAAAAGAAAGCATTGAACTTAATAAATTTGATCATTATTTAGTACCCGTAACAGAATGGCATCAAATCACAAATCCATTTAAAAAAATATGCAGGATCATTGAAATTCAATATGGTGAAAAATGTATTGAAGATGACATTGAAAGAACAGAATATTACAAGAATTAGTGTTTATATTTAAATATTGTTAGGAGGTAGCTGTGAATAATGAACCAGATATAGCATTTCCATATAAACCTCCTTCAGAAGAAATAAAATTAAAATATAGAGATATATTTGAGATTCAAAAACCATTAAAACCAAGATTGTTAAAAACTATTTTTGATAAGTTTTTTTCTTCAATATGTTTGTTTTTTGTTGTACCTATAATGCTAGTATTAAAGATCATGTACATTTTTGAAGGTATTTTTAATAATGATTCAAAAGGACCGCTAATTTTTTATTATAAAGCAGTAAGCTCCGGGGAGTATATTAAAAAATATAAAATAAGAATTATTAAAACAAAGTTTATTGACTCAAAGCTTGCGAGCGAGGGAGACTGGCATGCATATAAAAAAGAATGGATACCAGAATCTAGAACAAATATTGGCAAATTTGTAAAAGCTTTTTATTTAGATGAACTACCACAATTTTGGAGTATTTTTATTGGTGATATGAGCTTTGTTGGACCAAGACCATTAGCAGTTCATCACTATGAGAGAGACTTAGCACAAGGAAATATTTCTAGAAAGTTAATCAAAGGGGGATTGCTTGGTCTTGGACACATTCACAAAGGTACTGAACAAATGGGAAGACCAGACTTTGAATACGAATATATTAATACATATATAAATGGATCTTCGTTAGAATTATTATTATTAGATTTAAATATCTTGTGGAAAGGATTATTGTTAGTCATTAGGGGAAAGGGTCTATAATTAAAATTTTTCGGCTGGGTGGCAGAGTGGTCATGCAGCGGCCTGCAAAGCCGTTTACGCCGGTTCGATTCCGGCCTCAGCCTCCATTTATAAATGCATTTAACAAAGTATCGTATATAATTAAAATTTAAAGTGAGGAGAAAATATACATCTATGCCCGGGTGGTGGAATTGGTAGACACAAGGGACTTAAAATCCCTCGCCAGAAATGGCGTGCCGGTTCAAGTCCGGCTCCGGGTACCAATGTAGATTTAATTTATAATGAATGATACATCTAATAATAAAAAACAATATTTTTATGATAGCAGTGATATAGATTTTAGCGAGGTTATAAAAATTATCTATGCAAGTAAATTTTTTATATTAATTTTTAGCACTATCGTAACTTTACTTTTTGGATTTATCTCAATAAGTATTCCAGACAAATATACTTCCTCAGTTTTGCTTAAAGTTAATAATGATACAGAAGAGAAACAAAACATTACTGGCCTTGGTGCCCTTACAGGCATCGCTGGTATTAACGACACAGGAAATATAAAAGCAAATGTTTTTATTGAAACAGTAAAATCAAAAATAATTATTAGAGAAATATTGAATGAAAACAAAGATTTTAAGCAAAAAATTATTGCGGCAAAGAGATACGATTATGAATCAGATAAAATATTATACAAAAGAAATATCTTTAACAATGATAAAAAAACATGGGTACGAAATCCTCCAAAAGGAAGAATTGCTGAACCCTCATATATAGAAATACATGAATTTCTTTCTAGTGAAATTATTGTGGATCAAAATTCAGAAACCGGATTTATATTAGTTAGTTATACTCACATATCACCAAAATTTAGTCACTTATTTTTAGATACATTGATAAATACAGTGAATCAGATTACAAAAAGAAATGATCTTATGGATTCTAATAAGGCATTAGATTATTTATACGAAAGGCAAAAGAATGTCACACAAAGTGATATAAGGTCTTCAATCAATAATCTTATAATAGAGCAGTTAAAAATAAACATGCTTGCTAACATTAACCAATTTTATCTTGTAACTCCTGTTGATCCTGCAGTAGTCCCAGAACTAAAAAGCTCACCAAATAGAATTTTAATTGTAACGTTCGGTTTTATTATTGGACTATTTTTGTCTATTTCGGTTTGCTTGATTAGGGACTTATATAAAAAAAGTTAACATATAATTTAAACTATATAACTTGTGAAAAAAGAGCCCAGCTTAATTGAAAATATTTCACTTATGTGGATTGTAAATTTTTTTAAGCTTGCGACACCAATAATTTTAATTCCCTGGTTAACTAGAATACTTGATTCTGAAACTTTTGGCTTTTATATGTATTCAGTGGCTTTTGCAGCTTGGCTTTCGATTTTTATTGATTATGGCTTTGGTTTTTCTGGAACCAGAACCATTGCAAAGAATAAAGATAATAATAAATTTGTATCAAAATATTTAAATGCGATCATTTCCGCAAAAATATTAATTTCATTTTTTTTAATATTTATTTGCATATTATTTTATTTTATAAGTCCTATATTTAAAAATAATATATCGTGGCTATTTATATCCTTTTTTGTCGCAATTTTAACCAGTTTAGTGCCTCTATATTATTTTCAGGGTATGGAGACTCTAAGAAAATTAGGCCTAATTGAGGCTACTATAAATATTCTAAATGTAATACTTGTTTTAAGTTATGTCAAAGGCGAAGAGGATATTCCAATTTTATTTTTGTTAATGATTTTACCTAGATTTTTTATTGTTATTATTTCATATATAGTTATTTTCTATGAGATTGATTTTAGACCTAAGCTTGATTTTAGATATGGATTAGAAATATTATATAAAGGCTTTTATTTCGCACTTTTTCAAATTACAAATGGAATATATACCTCTTTTAATGTCATATTTCTTGCTTTTTTTGTAAGCCCAACTTTGGTTGGTGTCTACGCTACATGCGAGAGAATAATAAGAGTCTTTATTACTTTTATTGGTCAAGCCGCGCACATAGTATTTCCTAGAATTATATCTTTGAGCTCTTTAGATATTTCGAAAATGAAAACTTTGAGAAATAAATCACTTTATGGGTTTTTATTTTTAGGTATTATGTCAGCATTTGCTTTGTATCTTTTTTCATCATTTTTATCTGAAATATTTCTACCAAACCAAAAAACAGAATTTATAGCAGTTTTAAGATATATGCTATTTGCTTTAATACCTATTTCAATTGCTACTGTTTATTACTCCCAATATTTTCTTTTAAATAATGATGAGAAAATTTTATCTTTTATAATTATATTTTGTTTGATTTTTAATTATATATTTGGATATTTTATGATTATGAATTTTGGAGTAAAAGGAATGGCAATTACATGGCCAATTGTAGAAATGTTAGTCCTTGCATTATGTATTTTAATCATTCATGGTTTTCTAGGAAAACGCACAAACTTCCTATAATATAAATGTTTTTAATTAAAATTATATGAAAATTCTTGTTACTGGTGGTTGTGGTTTTATTGGTTCAGCATTAATCAGAAAGGCGCTTTCTAATGGCTACTCAGTTTCAAATGTTGATTGTCTTACCTATGCAGGGTCTCTTTATAATTTAACTAATATTGAAAAGAATAAACTATATGAATTTAATAAAGTTGATATAACAAATATTATTGATTTAAAAGAAGTTGTGAATTCATATAAACCAATGAAAATTATCCATTTAGCCGCAGAAAGTCATGTTGATCGCTCAATTGATAATCCTAATGCTTTTATGCAGACAAATATAATAGGAACATTTAATTTACTAGAGGTTGCGTTGGAATATTGGAACGAAACTCAGGATAAAAATTTCGTCTTCCACCATGTTTCGACCGATGAAGTTTTTGGTTCTTTAGGTACTTCTGGCTTATTTTCTGAAGACTCTTCATATTTACCAAATAGCCCGTATGCTGCCTCAAAGGCATCTAGCGATCATATTGTAAGAGCATGGAATAAGACTTTCAGACTTCCTATTGTTATATCAAATTGTTCAAATAACTATGGCCCATATCAATTCCCAGAAAAATTTATACCATTGGTAATTTTGAATGCAATTCAAGGAAAAAAGATACCAATATATGGAAATGGAGAAAATATTAGAGACTGGCTTTATGTTGAAGATCATGCTGAAGCTTTAATTGAGGTATTCAATAAAGGCAAACAAGGCAGAAGTTACAATATTGGTGGAAATAATGAGTTAAAAAATATTGATCTTGCAAAAAAAATTTGTGACATTCTTGATAAGAAAGTTCCAAAAGAAACATCCTATTCAGATTTAATAGAATTTGTGGAAGATAGACCTGGTCATGACGAAAGATATGCCATAGATTCTTCAAGAATTTTAAACGAACTTGGCTGGAAACCAAAAAATACATTTGAACAAGGTTTAGATAGAACTGTTACTTGGTATCTAAATAATAATGATTGGATTAATAACATTAATCAAAAAAATTTAGGTAAAAGATTAGGTAAATCAAGATGAATAGAAAAGGAATAATACTAGCAGGAGGAACTGGGTCTAGGTTGTTTCCATCAACAATAGCTGTTTCCAAACACTTGTTACCAATATATAACAAGCCAATGATATATTATCCAATATCAGTTTTAATGCTTGCAGGTATTAAAGAAATTGCTGTAATTTGTAGTCCAAATGATCTTGATGCATATAAAAGATTACTTGGAGATGGAAAAAGTTTTGGTTTAGAGTTTAGTTATATTATTCAAAAATCGCCTGACGGATTAGCTCATGCATATATATTATCTGATGAATTCCTTGACGGTAGACCTTCTGCTTTGATTCTTGGAGACAATATTTTTTATGGAGCAGGGTTAATAAAAATGTTATCTAATGCAAATTCAAAAGATAAAGGCGGAACAATCTTTGGCTATCAAGTAAATGACCCGTCTAATTTTGGAATAATTGAACTGGATGGTAAAAAACCATTGAGTATTGAAGAAAAGCCAAAAAATCCAAAATCTAATATCGCAGTAACAGGATTATATTTTTTAGATTCAAATGCATCAAAATTTGCCCTAGAAATTAATCCCTCTGAAAGAGGAGAACTTGAAATAACCTCTTTGCTTGATATTTATTTAAAAAAACAACAATTATCAATTGAAATCATGGGGAGAGGTTTTGCATGGCTAGACACTGGCACATATGACAATTTTTTAGAGTCCTCAAATTTTGTTAAACATATAGAAAATAGACAAGGTCTCAATATTGCTAATATTGAAGAAATTGCATTTAACAAAGGATGGATAACTGAAGACGATCTCTTAAAGAGTGCAATGAAAATGTCTAAAACAGACTATGGAAAATATCTTATGGAAATTCTTAAAAAATAATTTATGAACATATCATACGATCTCACTATTGCAATTCCAACTTTCAATGGAGAAAAAACATTAGAGAAAGCAATTTTATCTGTTATCAATCAAAAACTTGATGGTCTTAAACTTCAGATTTTAATATCTGATGATTTTTCTTCTGACAAAACCATTTCAATTATTGAAAAATATCAAAATTACAAAAATGTAAAAATACTGAAAAATACCAAAAATCCTCATCCAGAATATGGCGCTATAAGAAACTTTAATACTTGTATTAAAAATGCAGATGGAAAATACTTTATGATTCTTTGCCAAGACGACTATCTTTGCAGCAATTACGCAATGTCAACATTTAAAAATCTTGAAAAAAATGAAAATTCAATATCTGTTGGATTATGTATTGGTAAAGATAAAAAAAATAAAATTGGAATATCCTCTTCGCCTTTGACATAACTTAAAACAAGTATTACATTTAGAATATTTATAGTAGCCTCA
>MDTB01018621.1_pt1 | contig 10358 bp, 10 predicted proteins | sample 811161 | NCBI WGS metagenome assembly MDTB01 (sample SAMN05326650, study PRJNA326480) | marine metagenome | isolation source: seawater | place: Mediterranean Sea | collected 2009
ATAATCGCCGCTGCCATTTTGGCGCATGCCAACACAGGTACAGCGAATCAAAAACCGCTCGATGCCCTGCTTGGTTGAGCTCAACGGCGGATAACTTTCACCAAAACGTTCCGGGTACCAAAGATGGACACGTGCCTGATTCCGAATTTCAACGGGCACCTTTAAATCAGCGAATAACACCTGGCCGCGTTTAATAACCCGGTCTTCCGCGTCATAGGAAAGATCGCGCCGGTCAAAATAAAAAATATCGTAATCCTGCACAAAGCGATCTGCCGGCCAGCCGCTGTGTGCATTCCAGACCGTGTCATAAAGACAACCCGCCACCAGCCAACACTGCGGCACGCCAAGCAAATTAAGTCGTTCCAAAATTAACCGATTAACCGGATTTGAGAGGGCCAAGGCAATAAAACGCCGCTGCAAAACGGCCTCATCCTGTGACGTTTCAAAGCGGTTTTTCGGAATCGTTTTAGGCGACACAACAATGCTATCTTCTCGCTGTCATAAACCGCCTTCTATGCTATCACAGCTTCTCACACCATCCGGAATTTTTGTTAGCTAATGCCTCCGTTGATCGAAATAGCACGTCATGCAGGAACGCTCGTCTTGGCGACCTGTGCCGGCTGGGTTTTTGAACTTATCGGCGTCCCCTTGCCATGGTTTTTAGGGCCGATCATCGTGGTTGGGCTGATGAGTTTGGCCGGCGCCGAGCTCGCCACCCCGCAGGGCAGCAGGCAAGGTGGACAGATTCTGCTGGCAACCGGGATTGGTTTGCAATTCACACCGATGGTTGCGTCTTATTTAATCGGCAATTTGGTCGTCATGTTGGTTGCCGCTATCGGCGGCATCTTAATCGGCACGCTGGCAGGCCGCCTGTTGCGATCAATGGCCCAAACAGATGCGGCAACGGCGCATTTCTCGTGCATGCCGGGGGGTGTTGCCGAAATGGCTAACCTGGCCGAACATTTTAACGGAAAGACCGCACCGGTCGCCCTCGCGCAATCCCTTCGGCTGTTTTTCATTGTCGTAACAATCCCGCCAGCATTGATGATTTTGGACTTCACCGGCAGCGATTTATTTGCCCGTCCGGATTTTAGTTTTCAACCCCTCGGCCTGTTTCTTTTGTTAATCATGACAACCGCCGCGGCGTTGTTGATGGCCCGTGTCAAAAGCGCTAACCCGTGGATTATTGGGCCGGTTTTGGTGGCCGCCAGCCTGACTGTGCTGGATGTTCACTTTTCGTCAATGCCAAGCTGGATGATGAGCGCTGCGCAGATATTAATCGCCTCTAGCCTTGGCTTGCGTTATCGCCGCGATACCGTTGTGGCGCTGCGGCGATTTTTGCCGCCGGTGCTTGTCTCGATGCTGGTATTGATTGGCGGGTCGATCATTTTGGCCCTGGTTTTGGCACCTTTTAGCGGCATTCCAAACCCGTCCTTGGTGTTGGCCACGGCCCCCGGCGGCGTTGCCGAGATGGCCATCACGGCCGAAGTGTTGAATCTTGGTGTGCCGTTGATCACGGCTTTCCACCTGTTGCGGGTGGTATTTGTCGTCACTTTGTCGGGACCGATCTTTCGATTGGCGCGGCGACTTTAGGTAAATCCACGAAAACACGCAGCAGGAATTGACGGAACCTAGCCTGCAGCCTAGGCTATGCGCCATAAACATCAGGGATAGGGAGGCTATTGTGGATTCAATCACCCACCAGCTGGCCGAATTTGCCGTTCATTTAAAGTCCGATGACATTCCATCAAACGTCCGTGACCGGGCCAAGGATTTGATCCTGGATACGGTCGGCATCGCGATTCGTGCGCGCCATGATACGGCTTCAACAGATGCTATGCTGGCAGCACTCAGCCGGTTGCAGATGACCGAAGGGTCAAGCCACGTCATCGGTGATGAAAAGACCTATCCGGCAGCCGTTGCGGCGCTGATCAATGGATCCTGCGCGCACAGTCTTGATTTTGATGACACCCATGCCGCAGGCTCGCTTCATTCCAGCGCACCAATCGTGCCGGCGGCCCTTGCGGCTGCTGAAATCGTTGCTGCCGACGGGGCCGCAACTTTGGCGGCGATCATCGCCGGGTATGAGGTGCAAATCCGCTTGTCGCTGGCCCTGGTGCCAAGCGATCATTACAACCGTGGTTACCATCCGACCGCGACCTGCGGTGCGTTTGGCGCCGCTGTTGCCGCCGGCCGACTTCTCGGGCTTGATGTTGATCAAATGCGCAGCGCCTTTGGGATTGCCCTATCGCAAAGCTCAGGGTCCATGAAATTTCTGGAAGAAGGTGCTTGGACCAAGCGCAGCCAGGTCGGCCATGCGGCCTATAATGGCCTGCTCGCAGCAACCTTGGCGGCCGAAAATTACCAAGGTCCGGTAGATGCCTTTGATGGCAAATGGAGTTTTCTGACCGCTTATGCGCCAAGCCCAGATGCGGCCTTAGCCGTGGACGGCCTGGGGAGCGTTTGGCAAACCATGGGGCTGGCCGTTAAACCCTATCCATCCTGCCGCTATAGCCATGCGGCCATGGACGCCCTTCAACAATTGAAAGCCGAGCACGGCCTCACCGAAGGCGATGTCCAGCATGTTGAAATCGGCTTGCCACAAACCGGCCTCAACATTATCGGTCAACCCATCGCGCAAAAGCACAAGCCTGTAACGATCGTTGACGGACAGTTCTCGATGCCGTTTTTAGCGGCCGTCATTCTGCGCACCGGCAACCTTGGCTGGGATGATTATGACAGCCAATTATCGGATCCCGTCACCTTGGCCTTAACCGCTAAAGTTGACTGCATCCAAGACCCCAAAGCCGAGGCGGAATATCCCGCCAACATGGCCGGTATCGCCCGGGTGACAACCTCCTCGGGGGTCTATGAAGCAATGGTCGTGGTGCCCAAAGGCGAGCCTGATAATTTCCTGACCGAGGACGAATTAATTGCCAAATTTGACGGTTTAACAGCTCCTTACCTGAGTAAATCACGCCGTGATGCCCTGTTAGACGCATTGCTTAATCTCGAGAAACGCGCCAGCATCGGTGAGGTTTTAAGCCTCACTTGCCCAGATCTGAAAGCGTTACAAATGGCCGGTGAGGATTAAGCAAATGGTTTATTCTGCAACCCCTGTTCCATCGCATCCGGAAGATGGCCCAAACACCCGCCGACTGCGCGAGACCATTGGCCGCGCCTTTGAGGATTTTGAGGTTGGTGACATTTATGAGCATCGCCCGGGCCGAACCATCAACGAGGCTGACAATAGCTGGTTCACCCTTTTGACCATGAACACCCATCCGGCACATTTTGACCATGCCTATGCCGCCGACACGGAGTTTGGCAAACCGTTGGTGAACTCCTGCCTGACACTTTCCATTGTTGCCGGCATGACAGTGTCGGACACCAGCCAGATGGCGATTGCCAACCTCGGTTGGAAGGATATCAAATTACCTGCGCCGGTGTTCGTTGGCGATACCATCTATGCGGAAAGTGAAGTTTTGGATAAACGGCGATCGAAGTCGCGCCCGAACCAAGGCATTGTCACGGTCAAAACCACCGGCCGAAAAGCCGATGGGACGGTGTTTATGATTTATGAGCGCGCATTTTTGGTCGCAACCCGCGGCGAATAAGGGCGGCACAACTATCGTTTGATGCCGATTGATAAGCCCGCCGATATGACCGGCGCGAAAGCCTGATGGCTTTCGTGTAGCCCGGCCAGCGCCTGCAGACGATCCGCCGGGAAAGGCACCACCCGGCGGCGCTCGCGGTCAACATGCCCCCATAGATATTCGGCGGTCGCCGCCAAGGCGTCATCGCCAAGCCGGTACATCGCCGCCATGATGTGCATCAACTTGGGACTGTAATCGAGCAGTTGGCAGGTGATTACAAATTCATCGCCGAGCCGCATTTCACTTTTAAAGGTTTGATGGCTTTCGAGCACAAAAAACCCACAGTTTGTTGTGTCCCGATAAGCTTTTCCCATGTCCACAACATCGGTAAAGCCGTGCAAACAAGCATCAATAGCGACACCGTAATAGCCCACATTCATGTGGTTATGATGATCGATCCAAGCTGGCTCAACGCGGCCAGATCCAGAAATTAAGGGACGCAAAAGCTCAAGGCCGGCAGGTAGGCGCATCTCAGTCATTGATAAATTCCGTAAGGGTTTTACAAGCCTTGTCTTGATGCCACCAAGGCCGCCCAACAATCAACAGCTAACCTGCTCGGGCGTCAAAGAGAAAGCCATTGCGGCGATGAAAACAAAGCGATAAAGGTAATTTTTGCCAGATGCGAGGGTGGTTGGCCAATGGACCAAGAAAAGCTTGCACGGCTTCGGCAGCGATATCAGGGCACCCGCGGCAATGATATTCATGATCCAAAGTTTGCGCGCGTCGCCAGTGCCCAATGGTCAGATGACGGTCGCCGCTTGTTCCCTTACAGCGGCCTGCCGACATTTCTAGACTTACCCGTTCGCGATAATTTCGATGACCTTGATGTGGCCATGATTGGTGTGCCGATGGATTTGGGGGTGACCAACCGCAGCGGTGCCCGTTTTGGCCCCCGCGCGATTCGGATGATGGAACGCATTGGCCCCTATAATCATGCGCTCGATGTGGTCCCACAATCGGTTTTGCGCTGCGCCGATGTTGGCGATGTACCGTTGCGTTCGCGGTTTGATTTAAATACCAGCATCGCCGACATTGAGCATTATTTCCGCCAGGTTCGAGCCGCCGGTGTCCGGCCAATTGCTATTGGCGGCGACCATTCGGTTTCCTATCCGATCTTGAAAGCACTTGGCGATGAGGGACCGGTCGGGATGATCCACATTGACGCCCATTGTGATACTTCCGGTGAGGTTGAAGATATTAAATTTCATCACGGTGGGCCGTTCCGACATGCGGTTTTAGATGGTGTTCTTGATCCGGAACGGACCGTGCAAATCGGCATCCGCGGCAGCGCCGAATATTTATGGGAGTTTTCCTACGATTCCGGTATGACCGTCATTCATGCCGAAGACTTTGCCGCCCAGGGTGTTGCCAAAGTCATTGAGACAGCTCGGCAGGTTATTGCCGGTGGTCGCTATTATATCAGCATTGACGTCGACGGCATTGATCCAGCATTCACCCCCGGCACCGGCACCCCTGAGGTTGGCGGCCTTAGCCCGCGTGAAGTGCAAGCCTTGCTGCGCGGCATGGTCGGCGCCGGCACAATTGTCGGCGGCGATGTGGTTGAAGTGGCACCGGAATATGATGCCAATACCAACACCGCCCAGGTCGGCGCCCAAATGGCCTTCGAGATCCTATCATTAATGGCCGCTGACCTTGGCCGCACGCCCTAACCGTTACTGCCGCCACGCCTGACGGCTGCGACAAAACGGTCGGTTTCCTCGATTGTGGTGGTGAACGGCGTTACCACCCGCGCATGAACCCGGCCATCGGCGTCGGCACCGCGTTGATAAAACTGAAACCCATCATCCAAGAGGGCCTTTAAAACGCCCGGCGATAGCAGCAAAAATAACTGGTTACCATCCACTTGATGTTTGATGGTTACCCCCGGCAAATTTGCAATGCCATCAACAATGCGTGCTGCGGCCGCATTCGCGGCGGCGGCATATCGCAGCCAATTATCATTTTCCAGATAGCCATTTAACTGCGCAGATAACAGCCGCATTTTAGAGAATAAATGACCGCTACGTTTACGTTTAAATTCAAAACTATCAACATGCTGCCGATTAAAGAAGATCACCGCTTCGGCAGAAAGCGCACCATTTTTCGTGGCTCCGAACGACAGCACGTCAACGCCCAGTTTCCAGGTCATTTCAGCCGGCGTGACACCCAAGGACACAACCGCGTTGGCAAAGCGTGCACCATCCATATGAACCACCAAGCCGTGGTCATGCGCGACCTCACAAATGGCGCGGATTTGATCAACTGAATAGGTCGTTCCAGCTTCCGTCAATTGAGTAATGCTGACAGCCGCCGGTTGCACACTATGAACACTGCCACCCGCCGTCGCCAAACTTGCCGCCAAGCTTGCGGCATCAATCCGACCATCAGCGCCATCAAGCAGCGCCAATTTCCCGCCGCCGCTGAAAAATTCCGGTGCGCCACATTCGGAAACTTCGATATGGGCATGACGATGGCAGATGACGCTGCCATGGGAGGGGGTAACGGTTGCCAATGCAAGGGCGTTGGCAGCGGTACCCGTGGCCACCGGAAACGCTGTCAATGCGCATTCAAAAACCTCTGCAAGGCGTTGGCTGGTCGCCTCGGTGTGGTGATCATTACCATAGGGCATGGTGCGGCCATCATTGGCCGCAAACACCGCTTCTAAAACTTCCGGGGCGGCGCCGCTGGCGTTGTCGCTTGCAAAGTTGACCATCTGCTGACTCATTTTCGCATCCTTTTTATTCGGCCCCAGCACCGCTATGGCAGTTAGCAATTTATGATCGAATAATCAATCGCCTCAATCAGCCGTTTTAAGGGTATAACGACCAATGGCTTGACCACTCAGCATGTCCAGCACCCAGATCGCCGTCTCGCCGCGACCATTGGAGAGGCGCAGCAGCAGGCGGTTGCCATCGCCATGGAAGCTATCCAGCTTGAAGCCGGCCGGAAGCGCGATGTCGTGATCACCAAAGTTTACGGATGCGGCCTCAGACCCCGCAACAACCGCCGTCGGCACCGCCACGGGCTGGTTTTCGGCTTTCGACGCGCCGCGTTGCATCATTGCCACCCCTAAGGCAACCACACCGACCACGATCAGCACCCCCATGCCAATGACCAGCGCGAGCAAGAATCCATGGTTCATCGGGAATTGCTGTTTTGGTCCAGCGCCGGCTTCGTTTAAGTTGTCTGTCATGTGTGACACCGATATTGAAATTTTACGTCTTGCTGTTGACGACCATGAGGTCGCTGCGGAACCCCGCCGCCTTGATAGTTGGCTTGCCAGTCATCCTTTTGTCCAGGGGAATGCTCAACCATTATCACGTAGCCGCCTGAAAGCATTGATCGTCGGCGGTCACCTTCGCCTGAATGAGGCGACGTTAACTGACCCAGCGGCGGCGGTCAAACCAGGTCAAGTTTATTTCCTGGCTTTACCGCCGGCCCAATCAACCGCGACCGAAGCACAAGATTTACCCCTAACAATCGTTTATGACGATGCTGACTTGGTGGTCATCGACAAAGCTGCCGGCATGGCCGTGCATCCGGCGCCGGGGACATTGTCCGGAACATTGGTGAACGCCCTGTTGTTCCAGTATGGCAATCAATTATCAGGGATCGGCGGGGTGCGCCGACCGGGCATCGTCCACCGCCTGGACAAAGATACCAGCGGGCTATTGGTGGTGGCGAAGAACGATCGTGCGCATCATGGTCTCAGCGCACAATTTCACGACCATTCAATCGACCGCCTTTACCAAGCACTTGTCTGGGGGGTGCCAAATCCAAAAGCCGGTGAGGTGATTGGCAATATCGGCCGCGACCCCCGACAGCGCACCCGCATGGCGGTGGTTAATCGTGGCGGCAAAGCGGCCATTACCCATTACCAATGCCTGACCACGATGGGGCTGGCCGCGGCCCTGGTTTCATGCCGCCTAGAAACCGGCCGCACCCATCAAATCAGGGTCCATCTGTCGCATCTTGGTCATCCCTTAATTGGAGACCCCCTTTATGGCAAAGCAAGCCGGCATCGCCGGCAACGGCTGGCCAGCCTGTCAGCGGCTGCAGAAAAATTCGCCGCCACCTTCCCGCGACAGGCATTGCATGCCGGAAGCCTGGGCTTTCAGCATCCGGTAAGCGGCAAAACTCTCCGCTTTGAGAGCGCCCCGCCGGCAGATTTTGAAACCTTACTGTCCGTGCTCACAAGGAATTGATTGCCACATAATTGACATAATTTTTTCCATTATGGCACCTTTAACATGTGAAAAAACTCCCCACATAATGTAAGTGGGAAACACGTGCTGCCTCGCAACACGACTGAATGGAGATAGAATACGATGGCCGGATCATCACAACTGCCGGTTTTCAGTCCGGAAGGAAACCTTTCGCGCTACCTGGATCAAATTCGCCAATTTCCGATGTTGACCTATGACGAGGAATATATGCTGGCGAAATCATGGCGTGAACAAGGTGATGTTGAAGCGGCACATCGGCTGGTGACAAGTCATTTGCGGTTGGTCGCAAAAATCGCCACAGGTTACCGTGGATATGGCTTGCCTTTGGCCGAATTGGTCTCCGAAGGCAATGTCGGCATGATGCAGGCGGTTAAACGCTTTGATCCGGAACGCGGCTTCCGTCTGGCGACCTATGCCATGTGGTGGATCCGAGCGGCGATCCAAGAATATATTTTGCATTCCTGGTCATTGGTCAAAATCGGTACGACCGCCGCGCAGAAAAAGCTGTTTTTTAATCTGCGTAAACTTAAGGGTCAGATGCAGGCGATTGAGGATGGTGACCTGTCACCGGAGCGTGTCACGGCGATTGCTGAGCGGCTTGATGTGCCCGAGGCCGACGTCATCTCTATGAACCGCCGAATGGCCGCTTCCGATAACTCGTTAAATGCGCCTTTGCGGGCCGACAGCGACGGTGAATGGCAAGACTGGCTGGTGGATGAGCGCGAAAACCAAGAAACCATGCTTGGTGCCAGCGAAGAACTATCGATCCGTCATGACCTGCTGAAAGAGGCGATGACGTCCTTAAACCCCCGCGAGCATCATATTCTGACCGAGCGGCGGCTCAAAGATGACCCGGCAACGCTGGAGGATCTCAGCAAGGTCTATAACGTCAGCCGCGAGCGGATTCGCCAGATTGAAGTGCGGGCCTTCGAGAAAATACAAAAAACCATTAAAAATGCCGTTAGAGGCAAAAACCTAACGGTCCAGTGAGCAAGGGTCAGCGCACTTTTTCGCTGACCTCATCACCCCATTCGTCCCGCAATTTCTTTTGATAATCTTTCAGTTGCCGGGACTTCTTTTCCAAACGGGCCACATAGAACATCGAAATAATGGCCGGCCCGACGATAGCAATGCCAATGCCAGCGGCGGTTGCCGACAGAATGACCAACCATGTTGAGGAGTCGGCAAGAAGTGCAAATGCCCGCTCAAAACTATGATCTTGGTCAAACATTTTTAATGCTGACGGCAAGATCCCAATGATATTTAAACTGCCGATGCAGATTGTCTTATAGCGCTCACGACGATTATCGATGATGCCGACGACAATCGTTGGCGCCATTCCAAAAAAGACCAAAAAAGCCACCGGAACAAATGTCATCAGGACAGACAACACAAGTAAGGCGAGAAGGACCCGATTAGCCGGGCTTAAATATTTTCCAGCCATAGCGCTTGCTACCCCTTACCGATGGCCCAAAGAATAAAAATAACCGAACTGCCCACGGCACCAATAATACCGGCGATGATGGCGGCCACTTGATCACCGATTTCATGTGCGATCATGCTGCGGTTCTCCAGAACTTTATTGATCGAATTGACCTGTTCCGTATGGCTTGAATAGGCTTTGACCGCGCGCGAAAACTCGACTCGATCTTTTTGCAAAGCAGAGCCGTCATTGAGCAAATCCAAAATATCCGACAAGATACCTTTTTCACCAACCGCACTGATTTTTTTGCTCATCGCTTCGCGGGTTCGCAGGTTATGAAACTGCTCAAAAACGACCGACGCCAAAGACACGAACCAGGCACAAAGATTCGGCACCGGCGGCAGCTCAAGATCTTTTTGCAGGCGCGCCAAAATGGATAACGCCGTGAGCAGTTCCAAAATCGGCGGCACATCTTCACCGTTCAGCGCGTCGAACTCCTCCTGCTCAAAAGGAAAATTGTGAGCCATCATGAAGGCGGCGATATGTTTGTCGAAAGGCAGCTGCGATTGGTCTTGCGTGACCGCTGCCGCATCTAGTCCACGCAGCAGATCGGCAGCATCAAAAACCATCGCATCGACAAGCAACGGGCTTAGGCAATGGCTATTCGGATTAAGCTTATATAAAACGCGCTCTAATCCATCACCCCAGTTATTGGTGTCCAGAAGCGCCGGCAGGCCCTCAAAAACACTCAACAGCGGCAGATATTCAGACTGTGATCGTGACTGCAACGCGACCCAGTTTTTTGCGAACCGCGACCGTATGATAGATGTCAGCACGTTCAATTTGCGCTCGTCCGTCGTATGCGCTGCCAAAGCTGTTCCAACCCCGGCTAGTTGCACTGCCATACCGTGATGGCGAATTGGCCCTGTTGGATCCAAGGCGATGCACATATTCGTGACCAAGGTCTCGTTGGGAATTGTATTTATATCTCGGACAAACTGATTGGGGCCGACAACGGCCCGAATATGCCCCAATACTTCGGAATCATTTAAG
>MDTB01140969.1_pt1 | contig 10358 bp, 8 predicted proteins | sample 811161 | NCBI WGS metagenome assembly MDTB01 (sample SAMN05326650, study PRJNA326480) | marine metagenome | isolation source: seawater | place: Mediterranean Sea | collected 2009
GGACCGCTTGTAAAGAAGTATCCATAATTATGTTTATAAGGAACTGTTTTAACTTTATTTAAATTTATATCATAAAAATCTGTTCCTAAATTTTCAGATTCGTTAAATGGGTTTGCGAAAAAAAGACCAGAAATTAATTTTTCTTTTATGTCACAATGGGGCTTTAACCAAAATCCTTGTCTGTCACAAATTATTTCAACTCTAACATAGGAATTGCTTAAATCTTTTTTTATTAAATCTCCTATATGCTTGTAAACATCTTTTGATTGAAGTTCTTCTATTAGATTACTTAGGTGAGGAAAATTTTTAGAATTACCTTTTTCTATAAAACATCTAAATTTTATCGCTTTTCCTCCATCTAAAATGCCCTCTCTAAACTTACCTTCGCCTCCATCTATAGCTCTGGTTCCATCATATTTTATGTTCATTTTAGTTAGGTCTGTGATTTCAGTTTTACAAATTTCTTTAACAGATTCTTCTGTTAATGGTTTATCTAATTCCCAATGATTAAATGGTAAATTGTAGTGCTTTATTCTTTTTTTCAAAGATTTTAAAAATTCCATAAGTTTAATTCTCTAGTTTATTTTTAATAATATGGGCTATTCTTTCAGTTTCATTAAGTTTTTCATATTTCCAATTTTCAATTTTTTCACCTAGATCTCTTATAATTCCAAGCTCTTTAAATAACTTATAAAATTTTTTAAATCTATAATTGTTTTTTTTTGCTTTCATATGAGCAACAAATATAGGATTTCCAGATGTGGCAGCCTCAGAAATCATAGATGTAGAGTCGGATGTAACAACTATATAAGTGGCTAAGGCAAGTGCAGATAAGTATGCTTTTTTATCTACAGTTTTTACAACATAGCCATTTTTTCCAAGTTCTTTTTCTGCTAAATCAATAATCAGTTTAGGTGTTCGCATAGAAGGAATTACAATTACTCTATAATCGTTATTTATAAAAATAGATCTTATAGTTTTGAATATATTTTTTAATTGGCTTTCATCAAAGCTATAATATTTATTTGGTCCTCCTAAAATTATTGAAACTATTTTTTTACTGTTAATCTTACTTCTTAAATAAGATTTTGAATTATTTACTTCTTCCTGGGTTATATAATGAATCGCTCCCTTGGAATTTATTACATTAATTCCATCTAAGTTATCGTGTTCAGGAGCAACTACAGCATCAAAATTTTTTAAATTTACTTTGGGGTTTTGTATATGAATCGTAAATGCTTTTGGATTTATTTTCTTTAAAAAAATTGATGGGACTACACTTTTTCTTCCACAGGAAATAATAATGTCTGGTGAACTTTCTTTACTTAGGTATATCTTGTCTTTTAAAATTATTTCTGAAGCAGGAATTAGCTTAGCTGGTAAAAAATTCCAAGGAAAACTTAATCTTACAATTTTATGACTAAATTCTGTATTTAATGCTTTAGCCATGCCTTCAACTTGGCTTATCATACCGTGCATTCCCTCTGTTAAAAGTAAAGCTTTTAGTTTCTTCATATATATCTGTATATATTTGTATAGTCAGTTTATCCACAGCAATAATAAATTGCTTTTACTTAAATTAATAAACCTTTATATATCCTCTATGCAAACATGCGTATTGAAGAAGATATTAAATTGGATTATGCCGATGTTTTGTTTCGGCCTAAACGTAGCACTCTATCAAGTCGTAAAGACGTAGAGCTTAAACGCACTTACAAATTTAAATATAGCAATCACCAATGGTCAGGCATACCAATTATAGCAGCAAACATGGATGGAGTCGGAGAGATAGGTATAGCAAAAAATTTGGCTAAATTTGAAATGATGACATGTCTAACTAAACAACATAATATTAAAATCATTAAACGTAATTCAATAATTAAAGAAATTTATCCTCATCTTGTAATTAGCACTGGCACAAGTAATGATGATTACAAGAGACTTAACGAAATAATGAAAGAATGTAGTTTTTTTGAATTCATATGTATTGATATTGCAAATGGATATTCTGATCATTTTAGTAAGTTTGTAAGTTCAGTAAGAGAAAAATATCCGACTAAAACTATTATTGCTGGAAATGTAGTAACAGCAGACATGACTCAAGAATTAGTAATGAATGGAGCAGATATAGTTAAAGTTGGTATTGGTCCAGGTAGTGTCTGTACAACTCGTATTCAAACTGGAGTTGGTTATCCTCAACTAAGCGCAGTGATTGAATGTGCGGATGCAGCGCATGGGTTAGGAGCTCATATCATCGCAGATGGTGGATGTACATGCCCTGGTGATATTGCAAAAGGATTTGGTGGTGGAGCAGATTTTGTAATGTTAGGTGGTATGTTTGCCGGTCACGAAGAAGGTGGTGGTAAAAAAATAAAAAAAAATGGATCACAGTTTATTGAATTTTATGGATCAAGTTCAGATACAGCACTTGATAAACATTATGGAGGTCTTTCAGATTATAGAAGCAGCGAAGGTAAAAAAGTACAATTAAAATATCGTGGTAAAATAAAAGATACTATTTTAAACATATTGGGTGGCATTAGAAGTAGCTGCACATACGTTGGTGCACCATCATTAAAACAACTTAGTAAGTGCACAACTTTTGTAAGAGTTAATCAGCAATACAACGATACTTTTGAATAGTATTTAAAAGCTTTAAATTTATTAAAAAGTACCCATATATTTTATAAATTATGAAAAAAAACTCACCTAAACACTCAAAAGTTTTAATTTTAGGATCTGGACCCGCAGGATATACAGCTGCAATTTATGCTGCTAGAGCAATGTTAAAACCAATTTTAGTATATGGATCAGAACCAGGAGGGCAACTTAGTACGACGACCGATGTACAGAATTACCCTGGTTACTCAGATGTTATTCAAGGGCCTTGGTTGATGGATCAAATGAAAGAGCAATCAAGAGCTGTAGGAACGGAAATGATAGAAGATCATATTAAAGAAGTTATTTTAAAAGATAGACCATTTAAAGCTATAGGAGATAGTGGACAGGAATATACCGGTGATACAATTATAATTTCCACTGGAGCACAAGCTAGGTGGTTAAATTTAAAATCAGAACAAGAATATAGAGGTTTTGGAGTTTCAGGATGTGCTACATGCGATGGTTTTTTCTTTAAAGACAAAGAGGTTGCAGTAATTGGTGGAGGTAATGCTGCTGTTGAAGAAGCAATGTTCTTAACTAAGTTTGCAAATAAAGTAAAGCTCATCCATAGAAGAGATAAGTTACGTGCAGAAAATTTGTTACAAAAAAAATTAAAAGAAAATCCAAAAATTGAAATTATTTGGGACACAGTTTTAGAAGAAGTTATTGGAGATAAAAATCCAAAAGGTGTGACAGGAATTAAGATAAAAAATATTAAAAATAATAAAACTTCAGAAATCAAGCTTCACGGTCTTTTCATAGCTATAGGACATGATCCAGCAACATCTTTATTTAAAGGTCAATTAGATATGGATAAAGAAGGATATTTAGTAACTAAATCTGATTCTACTGTAACTAATATTCCAGGAGTATTCGCAGCAGGAGATGTAAAAGATAAGATTTTTAGACAAGCTGTAACTGCCGCTGGAATGGGATGTATGGCTGCTCTTGAGGCAGAAAAGTTTTTATCTCACTGAGTTAAGATAAATTTTCACAAAAAGATTTTATTCTTTTCATAGCTATTTTTAAATTTTCCATTGAAGTTGCATAAGAAATTCTAAAATAACCATCTAACCCAAAAGCTGAGCCTTGGACTACAGCAACATTAGCTTCTTCAAGCATTTTTTTAACAAACTCAGTATCTGTTTTTATTTTAGTTTTTTTTCCTAACAATTTTTTACAACTTGGAAACACATAAAAAGCACCATTTGGTTTTAAGCAGTTTATCCCTTTAATGTTATTTAAGCTATTAACAACAAAATCTCTTCTTTCTTTGAATGCTTTTGATCTATCTTGAATAAAGTTTTGATTTCCATTTAGTGCTTCGACTGCTGCAGCCTGGCTTATTGATGATGGATTAGATGTCGATTGAGATTGAATTTTTCTAATTGCTTTAATAATTTCTTTTGGTCCTGCTGCATATCCAATTCTCCAGCCAGTCATGGCATAAGATTTACTTACTCCATTCATTGTAAGTGTTCTATCTTTAAGTTTAGCTACTTGTGCAATAGTAAAAAATTTAAAATCGTCGTATTTTATGTGTTCATAAATATCATCACTTAAAATATGAATTTTTTTATTTTTAATTAATACTTTAGACAAATTTTCTATTTCATTTTTAGTATATCCTGCTCCAGTAGGATTTGATGGAGAATTAAGTATTAGCCATTTTGTTTTTTTAGTAATTGCTCCTTGAAGTTTTTTTGGTGTAATTTTAAAACTCTCTTTTTCATCACATTTAACAATCTTTGGTTTTCCACCTGCTAATAAAACTATATCAGGATATGAAACCCAAAATGGAGCTGGGATTATTACTTCATCACCTTTGTTTAAAGTGGCCATAAAAGTATTGTAGATTACTTGTTTTCCCCCGGTTCCTACTGTGATTTCGCTATTTGAATATTCTAAATTATTTTCTCTCTTAAATTTATTAATTATTGCTTGTTTTAAAGAAGTGGTTCCATCTACAGCCGTATATTTTGTGTCTCCTTTGTTGATAGCTTCAATACCTGCCTTTTTTATATTATCTGGAGTATCAAAATCTGGTTCTCCGGCACCTAATCCAATAATATCTTTACCTGCGGCCTTTAATTCCCTGGCCTTCTGCGTAACAGCTATAGTAGGAGATGGTTTAATTCTTTTTAAAGAGTTGGATATTATGCTCATTACTTTTATTATGTTTTAAAATTATTAAATTATTATTAACTATAATGCAAAACTCATATCAAGAAAAACGATCTTATCCAATGAATCAAGACTTTATTTTTGGAAAAAAGCTAGAAGGTGGAATTAAGCTTTCCACAGTTACTAGTTTTAAGCCTGCTGGTGATCAACCAGAAGCAATAAAAAAACTCGTTTCTGGCATAAAAAATAAAAATAATGAGCAAGTCTTGCTTGGTGTAACTGGTTCTGGAAAAACTTTTACAATGGCAAAAATAATAGAAGAATTAAATAGACCTAGTTTAATACTTGCTCCAAACAAAACTCTTGCTGCCCAGTTGTATGGTGAAATGAAAAGTTTTTTTCCTAACAATGCAGTAGAGTATTTTGTTTCATATTATGATTACTATACTCCAGAGGCTTATGTTCCAAGGTCAGATACTTACATCGAAAAAGAAGCGTCAATTAATGAACAAATAGATCGTATGCGCCATTCTGCTACTAGATCTTTGCTTGAAAGAGATGATGTAATAATTGTTGCAAGCGTATCTTGTATTTATGGATTAGGTTCTGTCGAATCTTACAGTAAAATGACGATAGGTATTAAAAAAAATAATGAATATAACCGTGAAAAAATTATTAAGACTTTTGTCGACCTTCAGTATAGACGCAATGATCAAAATTTTTATAGAGGTACATTTAGAGTTAGAGGGGATAGTTTAGAAATTTTTCCATCCCATTTAGAAGACAGGGCTTGGAGAATTTCTATTTTTAAAGACAAAATAGATACTTTAGTAGAATTTGATCCTCTTACAGGTAATAAAATAAAAGATTTAGATTTTATTAAAATTTATGCAAACAGCCATTACATTACACCTAGACCAACTCTTGAACAAGCAATTAAAGAAATTAGAAAAGAATTAAAAATAACTTTAGAAAAACATAAATCTCAAAATAAACTTTTAGAGGCGCAAAGATTGGAAGAAAGGACTCGTTTTGATTTAGAAATGCTAGAAACAACTGGAACTTGTGCAGGTATTGAAAATTATTCTAGATTTTTGACAGGAAGAAACCCAGGTGAACCTCCTCCTACACTATTTGAATACTTTCCAGATAATACTTTAATTTTTGTTGATGAAAGTCATGTAACAGTTCCTCAGCTAAATGCGATGTACAAAGGTGATTATACAAGAAAAAAAACTTTGTCTGAATATGGTTTTCGTTTACCATCTTGTATGGATAATCGACCACTTAAGTTTGAGGAATGGAATGCTATGAGAACTCAAACAGTCTTTGTTTCGGCAACACCAGGGCCTTGGGAGCTTGAGCAAACTTCTGGAAAGTTTGCTGAACAAATAATTAGACCAACAGGATTATGTGATCCTGAGATTCAAATTAGGCCTGCAAAAAATCAAGTTGATGACCTATTGGCTGAATGTAAAGAAGTAATAAAAAAAAATTATAGATCCTTAGTGACAACATTAACAAAAAAAATGGCTGAAGATCTTACTGAATACCTTCATGAAAACGGTATTAAAGTTAGGTACATGCATTCAGATATAGATACCCTTGAGAGAATTGAAATTATGAGAGATCTTAGAATGGGAGTATTTGATGTTTTGGTTGGAATAAACTTATTAAGGGAAGGTTTAGATATACCTGAATGTGGTTTAGTTGCAATTTTAGATGCTGATAAAGAAGGTTTTTTAAGATCTGAAAGATCTTTAATTCAAACAGTTGGAAGAGCTGCAAGAAACTTAGAAGGAAAAGCAATTCTATATGCAGATAAGAAAACTAAAAGTATAGATAAAGCAATTCAAGAAACAGAGAGAAGAAGAAGAAAACAAGAAAAATATAATAAAAAAAATAATATTACTGCAACCTCTATTAAAAAAGAAATATCTGACATTTTAGAAAGTGTTTATGAAAAAGATTATGCAAAAAGTAATTTAGATATTGAATTAGGTCACAACCTTAAAAAACATTTAAAAGCCCTAAAAAAAAAGATGAGAGAATCAGCGGAAAATCTTGAATTTGAGGAAGCTGCAAAAATGAGGGATGAAATTAGAAAATTAGAAGCATCTGAATTAGAAATAGGTATAAATCCTAAAATAAAAAAATCAAAACAAAATGATAGAATCTATCCAGAAGGCAGATCTACACAAGGAAAACCAGGCACAAGACCCAAAAGGAAAAGGTAAAAATTAAATGATTAATAAAAATATGTTAATAACAGGTAGTTCTACAAGAATCGGCAAAGAAATAGCTATCCATTTTTCTAAAAGAGGTTGGAATATTGCTATTCATTATTTTAAATCATATTCAAAAGCTAGGGAATTAAAAGAAATTGTTGAGAAAAACTCAGTAAAAGCTGTTCTTATTAAAGGCGACCTTAAAAATGAAAAAGCAGTAAAAAATATTTTTCTAACGTCAAAAAAAAGGTTGGGAGTAATTAATTGTTTAATTAACAATGCAGCTCTTTTTGAAAAAGATGATATTTTAAATTTTACAAATAAAAGTTGGAATGACCATTTAAATGTTAATCTTCTTGCTCCAGCAATCTTAATCAAATATTTTGCCAAACAATCATCGAAAAAAACTATGTCTAACATAATAAATATAATCGACCAGAGGGTATTTAGGTTAACTCCTATCTTTTTATCTTATACGTTAAGTAAAAGTGCTCTTTACACTTTAACAAAGACTATGGCCATGAGACTTGCGCCCAGTATAAAAGTAAATGGAATCGCTCCTGGTCCAGTTATAAAAAGTAAGAGACAAACCACCATACATTTTAATAATCAAGCTAAAGGAACTTTGCTTAAAAAATCAGTTGGCTTAGAAGATATTTGTGATACCGTAGAATTTTTAATTAAGAATAATTCTATAACGGGCCAAGTTATAGCTGTTGATAGTGGTCAAAATTTAAACTGGGATAAAAAAAATGGAAAAGAATAATTTTAAAATAATAGAACTTAAAAAAAAAAAAAATAAAAACACTATAAAAAGAACTGTATTAATTAAAGATTTTATTATTTATGAAATAATTGGAATCCATAAACATGAGAAAGTTAATAAGCAAAAAATAGTTTTTAATATAGTAATTGATGTTAATCAAAATATATTCCCAGATGAAAACAACTTATCAAGTATTGTTGATTATGAAAAAATTACGAAAAAATTAGAAAACTTAGTCAAAAGTAAAAAATATAATTTTTTAGAAAGCTTGGCAGAAGATTCTTTTAATGAAATATTTGCAGATAATAGGATAAACTCAGTAAGAATAAAAATTGAAAAACCACATGCTTTAGCAAATGCACAATCAGTTGGTGTAGAAGTTTTTAAAAGCAGAAATGATTATGAGGGATCTTGATCTTGGTAAAAAATTAATAAGAAAAAAAATTCCATTAGTTTCTAATAGTCCTGGTGTCTACAGAATGCTTGGTAAAAAAAATCAAGTGCTTTATGTTGGCAAGGCAAAAAATTTACCCAATCGTCTTCGAGATTATGCTGCTGGCAAAAACCTTCCTATAAGAACTAATAGAATGTTAGCTTTGACACAAAACCTCGAAATAATCACAACCAGTAGCGAAGCTGAAGCGTTGCTACTTGAGGCGAATTTAATAAAAAAATTTAAACCTAAATTTAATATTCTTTTAAAAGATGATAAATCGTTTCCCTATATTCTTATCGAAAAAGATACAGCATGGCCGCAGATTTCAAAACATAGAGGCGTAAAAAATAAAAAAGGTTACTACTTTGGTCCATTTGCTTCTGTAGGGTCAGCTAACTGGACAATAAAAATCCTTCAAAAAGTTTTTTTGTTAAGAGTTTGTAATGATTCAGTTTTTAAAAATAGGGATAGAGCCTGTATACTATTTCAAATTAAAAGATGTTCAGCACCATGTGTTGATTATGTAAGTAAAGACGAATATGCAAAACTTGTTAATAACGCAATAGCATTTCTTTCGGGAAAATCAAAAATGATACAAAAAAAATTATCTTTAGAAATGGAAAGTAGTAGTAAAAAAATGAATTATGAAAAAGCTGCAATTATAAGAGATAGAATAAAAGCTCTAACACAAATTCAATCCTCTCAAAATGTAAGTTCTACTAATTTAAACAATGCAGATGTTATATCTATCTCTCAAGAAGCTTCGAAATCTTGCATTCAAGTTTTTTTTTATAGATCAAAGCAAAATTGGGGAAACCAATCTTTTTTTCCTAGACATGATGAGTCGCACAGTGCTGAAGAAGTGTTAAATTCATTTATTTCCCAATTTTACGAAAATAAAAATGCTCCTGCAGAGATTTTAATAAATAAAAAAATTAAAGATTTAAATTTAATTAGATTAGCTTTAGAAAAAAAAGAAAAAAAATTAATATCAATTAAAGTGGCTAATAAAGGAAATGCCTTAAAACTCTCTAAAATGGCAGAAAAAAATGCCAAAGAAGCTCTTACTAGAAGAATTTTTGAGTCTGAAACTAATACTAAACTTCTTGATGATCTAGCTGAAAAATTTAGTTTAAATATTTTACCTAGAATAATTGAGGTTTATGATAACAGTCATATTCAAGGTTCTCACTCAGTGGGAGCTTTAATTTCTTTTGGTGTAGAAGGCTTTATCAAAAAAAGATACAGAAAATTCAATATAAAAAATGTTGACCTTAGTAATGGAGATGATTATGGAATGCTTAAAGAGGTACTAGAAAGAAGGTTTTCAAGAATTATAAAAAATAAAAATCAGTCTGATGTTATAGTTCCTGATCTTATACTCATTGATGGAGGAAAGGGACAATATTCGACAAGTAGAAAAGTATTAGATGACTATGGATTTCATGACTTACCGATTATAGCTATTGCAAAAGGAAAAAATAGAAATCAAGGTGATGAGTCCTTTATTCATAGAAATAGTAGTATAAAATTAAACAAAAGTGAGCCTCTACTGTTTTTTCTTCAAAGATTGAGAGATGAAGCACATAGATTTGCATTGAGTAGCCATCGAATAAAGAGAAAAAAAAGTTTGTCAAAATCACTGTTAGATGAAATAAATGGTATTGGTAGAACAAGAAAAAGGGCACTATTAAATTATTTTGGGTCTGCTAGAGCTGTTGAGTCAGCAAGTTATGATGATTTAAAAAATGTTGAAGGAATTGAAAACTCTGTAGCAAAAAAAATATATGATTTTTTTCACAATTAAAAATTGAATATGAAATTACAAATACCAAATACACTAACAATAGGAAGAATTATCTTAGTACCTATATTTGTTATATCTTTCTACATTCCTGGTTTTTTAGGAGATCTAATACCCTTTTTTATATTTATTCTTGCTAGCTTTACAGATTTTTTAGATGGTCTATTAGCAAGATTGTACAAAGAAGAGTCAAAACTTGGAGAGTTATTAGACCCCATTGCAGATAAAATAATAGTTGCAGCAGCACTTGTTTTGCTTGTAATGAATAAAACTATTCAACATTATGAGGTTATTGCTGTAATTATAATTCTTACTAGAGAAATATTAATTTCAGGGTTA
>MDTB01156294.1_pt1 | contig 10358 bp, 12 predicted proteins | sample 811161 | NCBI WGS metagenome assembly MDTB01 (sample SAMN05326650, study PRJNA326480) | marine metagenome | isolation source: seawater | place: Mediterranean Sea | collected 2009
AGCAAGCCTTGTTTCAACTACAGTGTAAAGAATGATTGAATTTTCATTTTTCTTAGAATCATTGATTATTTTATCTATTTGTTGTTCCGTTCTGATAAAAACAAACTCTTTTTTTGTATACTCAAAATTTTTAAATTGCGATTTCAGTGAAAGGAAAATCCTATCAAGAGTTTCTCCAGTTGAGTCTGATATCAAATAAACTGTGTATTTTAAGCTCATAACTTTGTTGATAAGAGTTTTATAACTATAAAGTTATACATTTTTTTTTTTATTTAAAAAATTTGTTAACATTGATTAACATATTTATAACAAGTTATTGTATGTTAATACTTTTAAAGTAGTAACTCACAAATGTTAATATATTAACGATAACCCTGGAAAATCTTATAAAATTTAGTCTTATAAATTGGTAAAAATGTAAATAAATATGTATAAAATTATATTTTACAAACTAACATGCCCTATTACAGATACTAAAGATATTATTATATTATTATATATATGAGTAAAATAATAGAAACGTTATTAAAAAGAAAATCTTGCTTACCAATATGGTTTATGAGACAAGCGGGTAGACATTTACCGGAATTTAAAAAAATTAGAGTTAAAAATACAGATTTCATTAAACTATGTTTAAATAGTAAGTTAAGTTCTGAAATTACTCTACAACCCTTGAAAAGGTATGATCTAGATGCAGCTATTATATTTTCAGATATATTGTTAATACCATATGCCCTAGGACAAAAAATAATATTCGAAAAGAAAACTGGGCCTGTGTTATCAAATTTCAACCATTCAAAGTTTATAACAGTTAAAAAAAAACAATTTAAAAATAAATTAAACCCGGTTTATCAAGCAATAGATATAACGAGAAAAAAAATTGGAAAAAAAAAAATCTCTAATATGTTTCATTGGAGCACCATGGACACTTATAATTTATATGTTTTCTTTAAAAAAAAATAATGACACATTGGATACAAAGAAGTTCAACATTAAACTTCCTGAAATAAGAAAAATAATTGGTAAGCTCACAGAGTTTTCTTGTGAACATATAAAAAAGCAGATAACGGCTGGTTCGGATATCGTCCAGGTTTTTGATACTTGGGCGGGCCTGTTGCCAAAAAAATATATTAAAGAATTTTGTATTAATCCAAATTTGGAAATTGCAGATTTTTGTAAAAAAAAAGGAATCCCTTTAATATGTTTTCCAAAAGGAATAAAAAAAAACTATAAAATTTTCGTTAACAAAGTCAAACCCAACGGGATTAGCATTGATTACAATATTAACCCCAAGTGGGCGGTATTAAATTTAAAAAATGTATGCATTCAAGGTGGATTAGATCCCAATATGCTACTAGGGAGTAGAAAAAAACTGATGGATCGTGTAGATAAATACTTAAACGTCTTTTCTGGTAAACCCTATATTTTTAATCTAGGGCATGGTATTCTACCTAAGACCAACCCAAAGACTATTCATAAGATTATTAATAAAGTAAGGTTATTTAATGAAAAAAGAACACCCTAAAGTAAACTTTGGAAAAGTTGGGATACTCCTTATAAATCTTGGAACTCCAGATTCAACAAGCTGGATTGATATAAGGAAATATCTAAAAGAATTTTTATCGGACCAGAGGGTAATCGAAGTAAACCCCATTATTTGGAAAGTGATTTTGAATTTATTTATATTAAATTTTAGACCATCAAAAACTGCAGAGGCATATAAAAAGATTTGGATGAATGATGTGAATCTATCACCACTAAGACATTACACAATTAGTCAAACCGAAAAAATAAAAAAAAAAAATAAATGGAGAAAAGATTATAATTGATTATGCCATGAGATATGGCAATCCAAGTATAAAAAGTAAAATCAATGAACTGAAAGACAGAGGGTGTGAAAATCTAATAATTTTTCCTTTATACCCTCAGTACGCAGCAGCAACTACAGCCACAGTTTGCGATGAGGTTTATAGATGCTTATCAAAGTTAAGATGGCAGCCAAGTTTACAAATAATACCCCATTACGAGTCGGAGCCCCTTTATATTGAGGCGTTATCAGAAAGCATAAAAAGTAAAATTAAAGAGATTTCTTGGAAGCCAGATGTTATAATTGCTTCCTATCATGGTATACCTCAAAAATATTTTGATAAAGGTGATCCGTATCAATGTTATTGTCAAAAAACCTCAAGGCTTATTTCAGAAAGTTTTTCAGATATACCCATTAAGACAACTTTTCAATCAAGATTTGGGCCAGACGAATGGCTGAAACCGTACACTGATAAAACCTTCAAAAGCTTACCCGAGGAAGGTAAAAAAAATATATTAGTTATTTGCCCTGGTTTCTCATCAGATTGTGTTGAAACATTGGAAGAAATGGGGATACAAGGAAAAGAAACATTCATTCAAAGTGGAGGAAAAAACTTTGACATAATTCCATGTTTAAACGACAGTGATAGTCATATTAAACTTATTGAACATTTAATAAGGAGATATTTAGTAACAGCATGAATTCATACCTTCTCTTTAAATCTCTCCATCTTATAGCCGTAATCTCATGGATGGCTGGTCTTCTGTACTTACCCCGTATATTCGTTTACCACGCAGATGCCTCTGATAAATTTGAACTTAAAGAAACTTTTAAATTAATGGAAAAAAGACTTTATTTTTACATTATGAATCCAGCCATGATTCTATCTTGGATATTTGGAGTATTGCTTATTCACTCGGTTGGATCAGAAATAATTCAACAAAAATGGATGGCAATAAAATTAATTTTAGTAATTATATTGACAATTTATCATGTTTTTCTTTTGAAGTGTCTAAGAGGTTTTCAGCTAGAAAATAATGAATTTTCATCAAAATTTTATAGAATAATTAACGAGGTTCCAACTTTATTGCTAATAATCATTATTTTTGTGGTGATTTTTAAGCCCTTATAATGCTTGAAAAAATATTTAAAATACATATATTTATAATACTTTCCTAAAAGAACTATCCAATCATGAAATTACAAGATCTTAAACAAAAAAGCCCAGCTGACTTGATATTAGAGGCAGAAAAGCTTGGTATTGAAAATCCGAGCACCCTCAGAAAACAAGAAATTTTATTTGCAATACTCAAAAAACTTGCTGAGAAAAACGAACAAATAAGTGCATCAGGGGTACTGGAAGTTTTGCAGGATGGTTTTGGATTTTTAAGAGCGATTGAGTCAAATTATCTTCCAGGCCCAGACGATATTTACGTTAGTCCAAGCCAGATTAGAAGATTTGGTTTGAGAACAGGAGACTCGGTTGAAGGTGAGATTAGAGCACCTAAGGATGCCGAAAGATACTTTGCTTTATTAAAGGTGAATAAAATAAACTTTGATGAACCGGAAAAGGTAAGAAATAAAATAGCCTTTGATAACCTTACACCACTATACCCCAATAAAAGAATTAAATTAGAGGTCGAAAAATCTAAAGTTGAAAAAAAACCGGATAATACTGCAAGACTAATTGATCTTGTAAGTCCTATAGGAAAAGGACAAAGATCTCTGATAGTATCTCCACCAAGAGCAGGAAAAACTATGATACTTCAAAATATTGCTCAATCAATCACTGCAAACCACCCAGAAATCTATCTAATGGTTTTATTAATTGACGAGCGTCCAGAAGAGGTTACAGACATGCAGAGGTCAGTAAAAGGTGAAGTGGTTTCTTCAACTTTTGATGAACCAGCTTCAAGACATGTTGCTGTAGCTGAAATGGTTATAGAAAAGGCTAAACGATTAGTTGAACATAAAAAAGATGTAGTAATCTTGCTGGATTCAATTACCAGATTAGGAAGAGCTTATAACGCAGTTGTACCAAGTTCAGGTAAAGTTTTAACCGGTGGTGTTGACGCCAACGCATTACAAAGACCAAAAAGATTTTTTGGTGCAGCAAGAAATGTTGAGCAAGGGGGTTCATTGACAATTATCTCTACGGCTTTAATAGACACCGGCAGTAGGATGGACGAGGTAATTTTTGAAGAGTTTAAGGGAACAGGAAATTCAGAACTAATACTAGATAGAAAAGTAGCAGACAAAAGAATTTACCCAGCTTTAGATATAACTCGATCTGGTACGAGAAGAGAAGAGTTGTTGTTCGAAAAGGACGACCTATCTAAGATGAATGTCCTTAGAAGAATAATCAGCCCAATGGGTACAATGGATGGTATCGAGTTTTTGATTTCAAAAATTAAAGATACAAAAAACAATTCAGATTTTTTTAATTCAATGAACAAATCTAGTTAGTTTATTGAAGAGTAATTTTTTCACCACTAGAATCATAAAGATAAAATTCTACGATATCTAGTAAAGCCTTGGTTTTTTCTTGTTGCGTAACAGACTCCAACAATTTTTGTTTCTCACCATTTGAAACTGGAGCTATCATAGATAAAGTATTTATTTGTTGAGTTTGATCAAGTTTTTTAAATTCATTCCAATTAAGCATTATTCCATTTTTATTAAAAAATCTTTTAGTTTTCTGTATAAAATTCGAAAGCTCATCTTGGCTCATTAAGTTTTCTTTACTCTGCATATCTAATGAAAATTTAGTGTAATCTACTTCAAATTCTCTATACTTTTTTGAATTTTTAATTTCATTTTTTATATTAAATCTGACTAAGCCATTTAAATTGAGTAATATTCTGCCATCGCTTGTTTTTTCATAATCGTTAATTTTTCCCAAACATCCCACGCTGTAAATTTCATCGTTGTTTTTCGATTGTATCATACCCATTAACTTATCTTTCTTAAGACAATCATTTACAAGGTCCAAGTATCTTTGCTCAAATATATTAAGCGGCAAATTTGTTTTCGGAAAAAAAATGACACCGTCCAACGGGAAAATAGGTATTTCTTTAGGTAAATTATTTATCATATCTGTATAATAGAAAAATTTATAATATTGTGTCAATTTATATTACTTACCTATTTACATTATTTTTTACCTTATTATAATCATATAAATTTGCGGGCATAGCTCAGTGGTAGAGCGTCTCGTTGCCAACGAGAAGGTCGAGGGTTCAAGTCCCTTTGCCCGCTCCAAAAGAGCGACTAAATTGTCAGTATTTTGTAATTTAAACAATGTTATAATATTTAAATGATAAGAACATTCTTCTTACTTTTTTTGCTTTCAATAAACAGCTCCTTTGCTGCATCAATGAAGATGATTGGTGAGAAGGGAAAGAAAGATGAAGTTACTAGAGAAGTGACTGTAAAAATGTATGATAATTATTATGTTCCCAACAGTATAAAAGTAAAAAGAAATGAAACGGTCAGATTTGTAGTTGAAAATATGGGTGAACTGGTTCACGAATATAATATCGCAACAAAAGAGATGCATTTAAAACATCAGCCTGAAATGCAAAAAATGGTAGAGATGGAAATAATTTTAGCCGACAAAATAGATGAAAAAAAAATGAAAGAGATGGCTAAAATAGACCATGCTATGGCGCATAAACATGCCAATAGTTTATTGCTTGAACCAAAAGAAAAGGGTGAAATTATATGGAAATTTAGCACTTCTGCTAAATTAGAAATTGCTTGTAACGTGCCAGGACATTATGAAGCTGGAATGATCGCAAGAATTAATCAGGATTAATTTTGGAAGATTTATCAAATAAAAAATGTATACCTTGCGAGGGTGGAATTCCTTCCTTTAACTTAGATGAAATTCATAAATATTTAAAAAAAGTTGATGGGTGGAATGTGTTGCAGGACAAGCAAAAAAACTATTTTATTGAAAAAAATTTTAAGTTAAAAAATTACATCGAAAGTGAAAAATTTATTATTGAAGTAGGAAAGATTGCTGAAAAAGAGGGTCACCACCCGGATATCAGTTTTGGGTGGGGCTATGCAGTAGTTAAAATATCTACGCATGCAATCAAAGGTCTGGCAGAGAGCGATTTTATTTTGGCCGCTAAGATTGATAAAATTTAACTAATGATTAAAATGTCTTATTCCAGTAAAAAGCATTTTAACTTTTAATTTGTTTGCAACATTAATTATTTCTTGATCTCTGATTGATCCTCCGGGTTGAATTATTATCTTCACTCCCGCTTTAATCAAGGTTTTAATACCGTCTGCAAATGGAAAAAAAGCATCTGATGCAGCTACAGAATTTTTTATCAATTTTGGCTGAAATTGTTTTGCTTTCTGTATTGCAATTTTGCAACTATCAAGTCTGCTTGGTTGACCCGCACCAATACCAATAGTTGAAAAGTTATTACATATTACTATGGCATTTGATTTAACATATTTACTTATATTAAATGCAAACTCAATTTCTGATAATTCCTTTTTACTTGGCTTTAGTCTTGTAACGCATTTTAATTTTTTTTTATCTAAAACTATTTTATCTTTATTTTGAATTAAAAAAGAACCATCAAAAGTTTTAATAGACGATACTTTATTTGATTTGAACTTAGATATATCTATTATTCTAAGATTTTTTTTCTTCTTTAGAATTTTTAAGGACTCATTATCAAATCCTTTTGCTAGTATAACTTCCAAAAAATTTTTGGTGATTTCAAGTGCAATTTTCTTTTTTACCTTAAAATTACAGGCAATAACACCACCAAAGGCACTTATTGGATCAGAGGCATAAGCGTTTTTAAACGAAACAATAGGCTCACTATTAGCAGATACACCACATGGATTTGCATGTTTTATAATTACTGTAACGGCTTTTTTTTTAGTAGAATTTAAAATTTCTAAAGAAGCAAATATATCATTGTAGTTGTTATAACTCAGCTCTTTACCATGCAATTGTTCAAACCCAAGGTCTGTATCATTGTAATCGTTTACATAAATAGAACTTTCTTGATGAGGATTTTCTCCGTATCTTAATTTTTTTAATCTTCTTCCAAAAATAGTTTTTCTCTCTGGAAACTCTATCTTTAAATTGTTGTTAAACCAATTTGAGATCATAGCATCATAATAAGCAGTAAGGCCAAATGCTTTTGATGACATAACCTCTCTAAATTTTAAACTAGTTCCTCCTCCATTTTCTTTTAATTCTTCTATTAATTCTTTGTAGTCATTTTTATTTGTAATAATTGTAACGTTTTGGAAATTCTTGGCAGAAGCACGAACTAAAGTAGGGCCTCCAATATCTATATTTTCTATTATATTTCTCCAATTTTTAGAATGCATAACAACTTTTTGAAAAGGGTAAAAATTAACAACTATTAAATCAATGGGTGGAAACTTTTGGTTAGACATTTCACGTTTATGAATTTTATTTTGCCTATCATGAAGAATTCCGGCATGAATTTTTGGATGAAGCGTCTTTACTCTTCCATCAAGCATCTCTTTAAATCCGGTATATTCGGAGAGCTCAGTACAGTTAAATCCAAGTTTTTTAATTGATTTATATGTTCCACCAGAACTAATAATATTAATTTTAAATTTTCTAAGAGTTTTTAAAACTCCAATTAAACCATCTTTATTAGAGACCGAAATTAACGCATTTTTTATTTTTTTTTTCATTTATAACTTTTTAATTATTTCCCAATTAATTATTTTATCATTGTTCTCCAATAAGTTAGAAATAACTATACAAAAATTATTTATCACTTTATTTCCTGCAAAAAAAACACTTTTTTCAATTGTTATATTTTTTTGATCTGTTGTAAATATTAATGACTTGTTTTTTTTTACTTGGATTAGAACGCTGTTACCACTTATAGTTTTCACCGCGCTTAGTCCAGGGCGTAAATGAAATCTAATTGTAAAACCAACTTTTTTTACCTCTTTTTTTTTTTTAAATATATCTTGCCCAGTTACTTTAGCCTCTTTTTTTAAAATTTTTATTTCACGAGAACAAATGTAACCAAATTTTTTCAGATAGCCGTCATGAGACCCAACAAAGTTGGTCTCTTCTTCATTGTCACCGATCTTTAAATCAAAAACTTTAAAGTCTTTTTCATAAGAGTTGCCAAAAGCTTTATTGATGGTTTTGTTTCTCTCAAATCTTACGACCGAAGTATTATCTATACAAATGGTTGATTGAGCAGAAGTCAATTTACTTAAAAATATCGCTTTACTGGATATATTTTTACCAAATCCGCAATTAGTGATAATTTTATCTTCATCATTAAAATATTCAAATGACAAAGGTCCTGATTGGTAACAATTAGAAAAACTTTTCGTAGGCGGTGAGTTGGAATTAATATAAATCATGTCTTTTTTAAAAAGTATTATACTAATACCTCCAACATTATTATTTATTTTTTTTGGTTTGTATTTTTTTTCATTTAGAAAGTCATAAAATCTATTCAAATTAATGTCAGTAGCACCATTAAACAATGGCAATGTGTTTATAGGTGTTGTAATTCTTTTTAAACACATTAAATTTTTTTCTATAAGTTTATTTACATAATCAATTTCGTAATGTTGTGCAGCTTCGGAGCACTCTTTTAAAATAATTAAATATTTTGAAATTTGAATAAGATCATCTGGATTCTGAGTCCTTGGAAAACCATTATCATCAAAGAAAATATTTATCACTTTTCTAAGCTCTTTCTCAGCAAATATTATATTTTCTTTATAATCACGAAATACTAATCCAGATATAAAGATAGTTGTCAAAATTTCAATTTTAATAACATTATTACTTTCAAGGTTAAAATTTTTTTTTAAGTGATTAATTTGAATTATTATCGATTCAATAAAATCATTTTTAAAATTTATGTTTGTGCTGCCTAATATTATATCTGCATTTAGTATCCAGCTAATTATACGACGACTAATAGATGAATTGCTCCATATTTTTTTTTTATATCGGTTATTTTCAGAAATCCATTTACTAATTATTTTTCTCACTAATGAGGCTTCTGTTTTTCTATCTATTAATCCCAACCATAAAAAATCGTGCAATTTTAAACTCTTTTTATTAAGATCTACTTTCCAAAAATTTTCATAATCAATATTCGATAGATTAAAAGAATAATTTTGAAAATTTGTAAATGGCGACAGAAGATATGAGCTTGGAAAAAAAAAGAATTCTTTAGGCACAGAAGTTTTTAGAGACTTTAAATAACTATTAGTAGAAAAATAACTTGTTTTAATAAAAGTTTTAAAATTAATTATTAAAGCTAAAAAGTAAAAGTAGGCACTTTTTAAATTATTCATTCTATTTTGATCTTAAAAGGCCAATATTCTTTTTAAGGTTACCATTATTTTCTTTAAATATTGTTGAGCCTGAAACCAAGATATTTGCACCAGCATTTTTAGCTATTTCACAATTATCAAAATTGATACCTCCATCAATCTCAAGATCTATATTTAAATTTTTTTCGGAAATTATTTTTTTCAAGGCTTCTAGTTTTGGTAAAACTTCAGGCATAAATTTTTGACCTCCAAAACCTGGCTCAACACTCATAACTAAAATTAAGTCTATTGAACTTAAATGATCAAGTATTAGCTCTGTTTGAGAGTGTGGTTTTAGTGATATGCCAACTTTTTTAGAAAAGGATTTAATAAGATCAATAGTTTTGTTAATATCTTTTGTTGCCTCAGGATGAAACGTGATTATATCTGCACCCGCATTTGCAAAATCTTTAATATACTTATCTACCGGACTTATCATTAAGTGAACATCAAACACTTTTTTTGTATATGGCCTTAATCTCTTTATTATTTCTGGTCCTATTGTAATATTTGGGACGAAATGACCGTCCATAACATCTACATGTATATAGTCCGCCCCAGCTTGATCTAAGGAAACTATTTCTTCGCCAAGTTTACTAAAATCAGCAGATAAAATTGACGGTGAAATTTTTATTTTTTTAGACATAATTTATTTATATTTTAAATGGCAATCTTGTCAAAAAAATTATTTATTAGGGCTAAAAAGCTTGTAAAGCTCAATAGAAAAGTCGCTATCAATGGGAAATGATAACATACCCATTGACCCATATCCCAACAACCAGGGCATTAAATAAAATCTTATTAAATAAAAATAAAAAGCTACATATAAAGGAACAATCGGCCTCGCTAAAAATTCAGGGGTAATTTTATCGAAAACTTTTAAAACAGGATTAGTCAATTTTACAAAAACTCTCATAAAGAAAAATGTAGAGTCCTCTTTTTGAAAAATATTCATAGCGGCTCTTCCTATTAGAGTGTACATGATAATTCCTAAGATATAATCTAAAACTAGAACCCAGATTGGCATTAGTTACATTATCATTATTGTGACAAAAAAAAAGGGGCGAATAAATCGCCCCTTTTAAATCATTTAATAATATACCTTAGTGCGCTCTACCAAGAATAGATTTTCCGCTAGGAACCCTAACTTCATCAACCATTCTTTGCGTTGCAGCATCAGGAG
>MDTB01158416.1_pt1 | contig 10358 bp, 10 predicted proteins | sample 811161 | NCBI WGS metagenome assembly MDTB01 (sample SAMN05326650, study PRJNA326480) | marine metagenome | isolation source: seawater | place: Mediterranean Sea | collected 2009
TTGGTTATCGGTCAACGAAATAAAATTAGGGAAAGCGTTTCGATAAATCCTGGAACTGAGGGAGGAGGGGGTACTACCAGGATAGGTGATGATTGCTTGTTCATGTTGGGGAGCCATGTAGGTCATGATTGCACGATTGGAAATTCCGTAGTGGTAGCCAACAACAGTGCGATTGCTGGGCATGTTGTTATTGGTGACAACGTGACGATTGGTGGTTTGTCAGGTGTCCATCAGTTTTGTCGCCTTGGGGAGGGGGCAATGATTGGTGCTCTTTCCATGGTTACTAGTGATATTATCCCTTATACGACTGTTGTCGGGGAGCGAGCTAGGATGTCGGGTTTGAATTTAATAGGATTAAAAAAGCGGGGCGTTTCGACTGATACAATCAATGAACTAAGAAGATTCTATAACGAACTTTTTAATTCATCAAAAAATTTTAAACGTCAGGCTGAACTTCTCTCACTGTCAGGTCTATCAAATCAGTATGAACATAAGATAGTAAGGTTTATTTTATCAGATAGCAGTAGATCTTTTTTAACTATTAAAAATTGATTGAGTGTTCGTTATGCAAAAGCGAAAATTCCACCACAGAAAAATTGCACTTATAGCAGGAGCTGGGGATTTACCTGAACAGGTTATAGCAGCGTTGCAAAAATTAAATATTAAGTTTTCTGTTATTATATTTGATAATATAGCCTCTATACGACCAAAAAATGTTGAAATAATTGAGGCGAAGTTTGAAAACATTGCAGAGCTTTTTTTTCAACTTGAAAGTGGGGAATACAACTCTGTTATTTGTTGTGGATATATGCGTAGACCGCGGCTCGATTTGAATGAAATATCAGAGGAGTCTAAATTAATCCTTGAGCCAATTATGAGTAATTTCAAATGTGGTGACGAGGCTATTTTCCGTTCAATACTTCACTTATTTAATGAAAAGTCCATAGAACCTCTAAGCATTAAAGAATTAATACCTGAATCTTTTCCTGCAAAAGAGTTTTTAACTGATCGAAAGCCAGATGCGTCTGATCATGGAGACGCACAACGAGCAAAAGAAATTTTTTCGGTTATATCCCCAGCGGATTTAGGACAAAGTGTTTTAGTAAGAGATGGGTTATGCATTGGTATTGAAACATCTCTTGGTACTGATCACGTGCTATCGTCGTTAGTGGGTAAGACCAAACAAGGGAACATTGGTAATAAAACAGGAGGTGTATTATATAAGTCTCCAAAAATCAATCAGAATCCGTTTTTAGATCTACCAGTAATAGGCAGAAGGACTATTCTTGGGGTGAAAGAGGCAGGACTCAATGGTGTTGTTATTGAGTACTCTCAAGTTATTATTTTGAAACCTAGTGAAACTATCCAACTCGCAAATAAGCTGGGTATTTTTATCTGGTGTAGAAAGTAAATCTATAAAATGATTCTTAAAGTATTAATAATTGCTGCAGAGCCATCGGGGGATAAGCTGGGCGCTAATCTGATAGATGGGCTTAATACCGAATTGAAAGGTAAAGCCCAGGTTGTTTTTCAGGGAATTGGTGGCCCTTTAATGAAAAGTCGCGGAGTGATAAGTTTGTATAATTTCGATGAATTTTCGATTATGGGTTTTTTTGAAGTTGGATCAAAAGTTACCAAAATTTTGAAAACTATAGTACGACTTTCCAATTATGCATTAGCTTGGAAGCCCGACTTGATAATCACAATTGATAGTCCAGATTTTTCATTAAGAATTACAAAAAGGATTAAAAGGCACTTTCCTAAAGTAAAAACAATCCATTATGTGGCTCCAAGTGTTTGGGCTTGGCGGGGTTACAGAGCTAAAGAAATGGCAAGATACGTTGATCATGTTTTAGCATTGTTACCATTTGAACCCTATTATATGAAAAAGGTTGGGATAAGTTGTGATTTTGTGGGGCATCCAATAGTTGCCGAGGAGTTGCCCACTAATCAAGATATTAGGTTATTTAGACGTTCCTTGGGGATAGACAGAGATGCTCCAATTGTTTCGGTTCTTCCTGGATCAAGACGGAGTGAAATTGTTAGAATGATGCCAATCTATCTAAAAGCTTTAGAACTTCTGTTAACGCAATTCCCAAATTTGACCTTAATTATTGCTTCTACAAAAAATGTTGCAGGTGTTGTCGCAAATTATTTAAAGGCAACAAAACTTCCGATAATTCTTATTGATGAAAAAGATAACCCATTAGAATTTGAAGAAAAAAAGAAAATTCTTTTTACTACTTCTCTTGCGGCTATTGCTACTTCTGGTACCGTCACTTTAGAATTAGCGCGAATGGGAGCGCCATTTTTGGTCGCCTATAGATCATCAATTTTAACGGAAATATTATTGAAATTATTTGTTAAATTGGAAAGTGCAACTTTGATAAATATTCTTTCCAAGAAGAAGGATGTTCCTGAACTTCTTTTCTCTCGTTGCACTCACAAGAATATTTATTTAACTTTGGTTTCCTTATTAACTGATAAATATCTAGTGCAAAATCAGCGACTCACGGTTGAAAAAGTAATGAAGGACTTAGGAGCATTAGATTTAGACCCTAAATTGAGGGCAGCCAGATCAACTTTAGACTTTTACTTTAGTGGTGATCAGTCTGAATAAATCGAATACTAGCGCATCGTCAAATCGACGTAATCCCGATAATCACTTCCTGTATAAAGTTGTCTTGGCCGACCAATTTTATTAGTGGGGTCTGAGATCATTTCTTTCCACTGAGATATCCATCCCACTGTTCTTGCAAGTGCAAAAACTGGAGTGAACATTGACGTTGGAAAGCCCATAGCATCAAGAATAATGCCTGAATAAAAGTCAACATTTGGGTAAAGCTTTTTGGTGATAAAATAATCATCTTCTAGAGCTATACGTTCGAGTTCCTTGGCCACTTGCAAAGTTGGGTTATCCTCAATGCCCATCAAACCAAGAACCTCATCAGCACTTTCTTTCATTACCTTAGCACGTGGATCAAAATTTTTGTACACTCTGTGTCCAAAGCCCATAAGTCGAAAGGGGTCAGCTTTATCTTTTGCTCTTTTGATATATTCTGGAATTTTTTCTATCGTTCCAATTTCACGAAGCATGTTAAGACACGCTTCATTGGCACCTCCGTGAGCTGGTCCCCATAAACATGCGATGCCAGCGGCTATACAGGCAAATGGATTGGCCCCAGAAGAGCCGGCCAGTCTTACGGTAGAAGTTGAAGCGTTCTGCTCATGATCCGCATGCAATGTAAAAATTCTATCCATTGCTCGCACAAGAATTGGATTTGCGACGAAGGGTTCCGCTGGTACTGCAAAGCACATTTGTAAGAAATTTTCAGCATAGCCCAAATTGTTTTTTGGATAAACAAAAGGTTGGCCAAGTGAGTATTTATACGCCCAAGCTACAATTGTTGGTAGCTTAGCGATCATTCTTATGGAAGCTACTTCTCTTTGCCATGAGTCATTAATGTCTGTACTATCATGGTAAAACGAAGACATAGCGCCCTGTACTCCACAAATAATAGACATTGGATGAGCGTCTCTTCGAAATCCTCTATAAAAATATCTTATCTGCTCATGAAGCATTGTATGCCGTGATACACGATTATTGAAATCATTAAGCTCAGACACAGATGGTAATTCTCCATAAAGCAAAAGGTAGCAAACTTCAATAAAGTTAGATTTACTCGCAAGCTGATCGATCGGATAACCCCTATATAGTAACTCTCCCTTGTCTCCATCGATATAAGTAATTGCGCTTTCGCATGCTGCGGTTGAAGTAAAGCCAGGGTCGAAGGTAAACATATTGGTCTCTGCGTAAAGCCGCCTGATGTCCATAACATTAGGTCCCATTGCACCTCGAATAATTGGCAAACTAACATCTTTGCCATCCATTTTTAATACTGAAGACTCTACTTTGTTAGACATTACTTATCACCTCTACTTACGTTAACTTTTCTATTTAACTAATTGATTTTTATATTTTTTATAAAATACAATACCTCTAAACTCAGTCATTTGTTGTTCTCAAAACATCTGAAACTCTATCTAGTGTCTCTTCTCTTCCTATTGTGTACATAACCGATGCAATATTTGGTGAGCTCTTCTGACCTATCAGCGCTATACGTAGCGGTTCTGCTACTGATTGAAATTTTGTACACTCTTTTTTAATAAAAGCGGAAAGCAAATTTTCGATATCGAGGATTGTCCACCTAACACCTGATAACTCTAAAGTCAATCGTTGTAACATTCCCAGGTTTTGTTCCGTTAATAGATCCCGACAACTTTGGTCAATAGTAATAGGCCTTTTTTTTAGTAAGAAATTAGCATTTTCAATTATTTCTTTGTAAGTCTTTGATCGCTCAAGCAACATTTTAAGGTTTTTTTCTAAAAGTGATCGGTGGGTATTATTAATTAACTGACTTTTTTGACTTGTTGCAAACGAGATTACGTTTTCTACTAAAGATTTTGGTGTCATTAAATTTAAATGATATTTGGAAACGCTATCAAGTTTTTTTTTGTCAAAACGAGCAGGGCTTTTTCCCACTTTTTGTAACGAAAACCATCGAATTACATCTTTCATGGTAAAATATTCTTTATCCTGTTCACTCCAACCAAGTCGTACAAGATAATTTTTAAATGCCATGGAAGGATATCCCATTTTTTCATACTCAGAAACTCCGATAGCCCCATGTCGTTTAGAAAGTTTTGTTCCATCAGCGCCGTTAATAAGGGGCAAGTGGGCGAATGAAGGAATATTCCACCCCATTGCCTTATAAATTAAAATTTGCCTAGCAGTATTCGTTAGATGGTCGTCGCCTCTTATTACGTGGGAAACATGCATGTCATGATCATCAACTACCACTGCAAGCATATAAGTTGGTGAACCGTCCGAGCGGAGTAAGACTAAATCATCAAGTGTTTCATTTTTCCAAGTAATTTTACCTTTTATTTGATCATCGACGTCAGTAGTCCCTAATTTAGGGGATTTAAGTCTTACTACACTATTTTTAGTTTTTTCAGATGTGACTGTGCTATCTCTCCAAGGAGACTGAAAAACTGTCGACGTCCCATGTTGTCTTGCATTAGTTTGGAATTCTAAGATATCTTGTTTCGTTGCATAACAGCGATAGGCCATATCATTTTTAAGTAGTTGATCAACAATCTCCTGGTGTCTATGTATATTCTCTTTTTGACTAGTTGCAGTTCCATCCCAAGTTAAGTCAAGCCACTCTAATCCTTTAAATATTGCCGATTTTGCCTCGTTGGTTGAGCGGACACTATCTGTATCTTCAATTCGCAGCAAGAATTTGCCTTGTTTATTTTGAGAAAAAAGCCAATTGAAAAGAGCCGTTCTAGCTCCTCCAATATGCAAAAAACCAGTTGGAGATGGAGCAAAACGAGTTATTATTTTATTGTTCATAGTATATCTGATACCTTTTTTACACTACTCTTACTCTCTAGGATGTTTCTTTATAAAATAAAGGTATAGACCGTAAAAATTTATTTACCTGGCTTTAATTGTGGTTATTTATTTTATTATTAATAAGTTCTCAGTAAACCCACCAGTTTTCCCTGGATTGTTACTTTGCTTGATTCATAAACTTGCTTTTGAAAATTTTGGTTAGCAGCCTCCAATTCGATTAATGAACCTTTTTTATGAAATTTTTTTAAAGTCGCCTCTTGATCATCAATTAGCGCTACCACTATATCGCCGCTATTCGCTTGATTTTGTTCTTTTATAACTACAATATCACCATCGTTTATACCCGCTTCAATCATTGATTCCCCTTTAACCTCTAAAGCGAAATGTTGCCCTTGGCCTATCATTGATGGAGGAATGCTTATTTCGTTCGATATATCAGATATAGCCTCAATTGGAGCACCTGCCGCTATTCTTCCTAAGTAAGGTATTTGTCCAACACCTCTGGTTTCAGGCTGACCAAAAGCTACTGTCACTGGAGGGACTTTTTGTTTGTGAGCACTAATACCCAGGCCTGTTTTATTAATCCTTTTTATTACTTCTAGTGCTCGGGCCCGATGAGGTAGTCTCCTGATGAACCCACGTTCTTCAAGTGCTAAAATTAACCTGTGTATTCCTGATTTTGATTTCAGGTTTAGGGCTTCTTTCATTTCCTCAAAGGATGGAGACACGCCGTTCTCGGAAGTGTTATCCTCAATAAATTCAAGCAAATTGAGCTGTTTTCTTGTCAGCATTGTTATTCTCTTTCTGTTTTAAATTATGTTCTATTCCTGTTCTTTTTTTGTGTCAACAAAATTTTGCGTAAAATGGTATAACCTCAACTGTTTGACCTGGCACTTTGGCAGGGGCATCTGGTGCACGTTTTATAATAGAATTGGATCTATTGAACTCAGTTATGAGCGAAGAGTCGTGTTTTTGCATGGGGTAAACAACTAAGTTTTCGTTTTCACATTTTAATATTGCTCGTTGAAAATGTTCTCTTTTACCGTTTTTTTCTAAATTAGCTCCTAATTGAGCAAATAATCTCAGTTTTTTGTCAGACTCGTTCAAACCGAGCATTTTTTCAATTACAGGTTTGACCATAGTATAACAAGTTAAAAGAGAGGAAATTGGATTTCCTGGCAGGCCGATCAGAATGCTTTTATTAATTTGACCAGCCAGTAAAGGTTTTCCAGGTTTCATCGCAACTTTATGAAATGCCAGTTTTAATCCGAAGCTTTCAGCTGATTGAAGTACGAGATCGTATTTACCAACCGAAACTCCTCCAATGGTTAAAATGAGATCAAATTTAGATGCGAGCTCAAGTTTTTGTTTTATAGCTTTCATGTTATCCGAAACTATTGGAAAAATTTTCGGGTCCGCACCGAATGATTTGAGCATTGCTGCCAAACCATAAGAATTCGAGGCAATAATTTTGTTAGGGGGCATATTGCCTCCAGGTTCAACTAATTCGTTACCAGTCGTAATTATGGCAACTGAGGGCTTCTGATATACAGAAACTGAATTATAATTCATTGAAGCTATGAGTGAGACCATCGCTGGAAGAATTTTGACCGGTGCTTTTAAGGTATAACCCTTTGAAAAATCTGATCCTTTTTCTCTTACAAAATTATTTTTTCTATTTTGATTTACAATTAGGTACTCATTTTTTAGGTAAACGTCTTCCTGAATAATCACACAGTCTGCTCCTTCAGGCACTGGTGCTCCTGTAAAAATTCTCACTGCTTCATTAAGTTTTATCTTTCCTTTATAATTATCTCCAGCAGCAGACTGACCAACTATTTTAAATTTTGCACCATTAACCTTACTTTGCTTTTTAATCGCATATCCATCCATCGCCGATGCGCAGAAAGGGGGTTGATCATGATTGGCAACAAGACTCGTAGCTAATACTCGATCACTGCAATCCTGAATACAAATAGACTCCTTATCTTTCTCCTTAGCCAGCTTGAGTAATTTTTGAAGTGCAAGTGAGGTTGAAATCATAACATTTCTTTACTAAGGTGTTGGCCTGACTTCCCACCATCTTTAAAAATTAAGTGGGTATCTACTATTTTAATATTTTTATCAACAGACTTTAACATATCGTAGATAGTTAGTGCCGCCACGCTCACGGCTGTAAGAGCTTCCATTTCTACTCCCGTTTTTCCCCATGTCTTTACTGTCGCTTTCATTTCAATATGACTTGGTTCAGATATTAACAGAAAGTCTATGCTCACTTGCGATAACGATAATGGATGACACAGAGGAATAATGTCTGAAGTTTTTTTTGCAGCCATAATCCCCGCGATTCTGGCAACACCGATTACATCTCCTTTCAGTAATTTACCATCCTCAACTAAATTTAATGTTGAGGGCAACATGTATACTTTGCATTTGGCAATTGCTGTTCTTTCTGTAGATTGTTTTTTTGAGATATCGACCATATGGGCCGCACCTTTATGATCAAAATGAGTTAATTTTTTTTTCATATGTTAGTTTAGTAACCTCGCAATAGCTCCAATGATATCTTTTTGACGCATTAGACTTTCCCCGATAAGAAAAGAACTCACATTGACTTTAGCCATTTTTTCAAGATCTGTTTTGTTATAAAATCCTGACTCTGAAACAATTAAGTAATCACTCGGAATCTTGGTTGCTAATTTTAATGTTGTTTCCAAATCGATTTTAAAAGTTTTAAGATCTCTGTTATTGATGCCAATAAGCTTCGATTTTAATTGCAGTGCTCTCTCCAGTTCTTGCTCATTATGAACCTCGATCAAAACATCGAGGCCCCACAGTAACGCAGTCTCCTCCAAATCCTTTGCCTGTTGATCTGACACTGTCGCCATAATTATTAGAATACAGTCCGCTCCAATCGCTCTGCTTTCTATTACTTGATATGGATCATAAAGGAAATCTTTCCGCAAAATGGGAAGACTTGAATTGATTCGGGCTTCTTTTATAAAATTTAGTTGACCCATGAAACTAGGAAAGTCAGTCAGAACAGATAAGCAAGAAGCTCCGCCGCTTTGATAACCATGCGCTATCTCTGGCACATTGAAGTTTTGTCGGATTATACCTTTTGATGGCGACGCTTTCTTGATTTCTGCTATTATTCCATAAGTTTTATTTTGTTTTCGTCTTAAAGCACTTTCAAATTCTAAAGCTGGTGGTTGATCGAGTGCCTTTTCTTTTAACAAAGAGATTTCAGTCTTTATTTTAGCAGCTGCAATCTCCCCTAGTTTATATTCTTTAATTTTTTGTAAAATATGTGTCACTGTAACTTTTTTGCCGTTAGATTTGAAAGTAGTTCTAAAGTTCTGTTCGTCTTTCCAGTATCTATTGCCTTCGAAGCAATTTCTACCCCTTCCGTTAATGTCTTAGTTCGTCCAGCCACAAGTAACGCCGCTGATGAATTTAATAGTACTGCGTCTCTGTATGCGCTTGCCTCGCCGTCTAGTAAAGATCTTAATGCTCGTGCATTTTGTGCTGGTGATCCTCCTATGATTTTTGATATGGGGTGCGTTGCAAGTCCCGCATCATGGGGGGCAACGTCAAATTGGTCAACCGTATTTTCTTTAAGCCGAACTATGCGCGTTGGGCCAGAAATCGAAATTTCATCGATCCCATCGTGACCATGAACTAACCAGGCTTGCTTTGAGCCTAATTGTTTTAGAGTCTCAGCCATTGGTTTAAGTAGCGTATAATCATATGCTCCGATTAGATGGAATTTTACCTTGGCTGGATTCGTAAGAGGTCCAAGTATGTTAAAGATAGTTCTCACACCAAGCATTTGACGTGCAGGCATTACAGTCTTTACTGCAGGATGATAAACGGGAGCCATCATAAAGCCAATATTCGCTTTTAATATACATTTTTCTACCATGTTTGGCTCGATGTATGTATTAATACGTAACTCGCCGAGAACGTCGGCGGCGCCAGACTGTGACGAAATATTTTTATTACCGTGTTTTGCAACAGTGACTCCACATGACGCGACGACTAGGGCGCTCGCTGTGGAAATGTTAAGTGTTCCTCTTCCGTCACCGCCAGTGCCAACAATATCTATGGCGTCTGAAGGAGCATTAACCTCTCGGCATTTTTCTAACATTATCTGTGCAGCTGCTTTAATTTCGGTGACTGTCTCTCCTCTTGCTTTTAATGCAATTAGAAACCCAGCAATTTGACCTTCTAAGGCCCGTCCACTCATAATTTCGTTAAACGCTGTCATGGCATTTTGTTCTGATAAAGGTCCTTCAACTGCCATTTTGATGATATTTTTCATAATTTCGCTCATTTGCTATCCTAGATTAAACAGAGAAAGTTTTGAATTAACTTATGGCCAAATTCAGATGCAATCGATTCTGGATGAAATTGGACACCAAATATTTTTTTTTCTCGGTGTTCTAAAGCCATTACTGTGCCGTCATCAACCGTAGCCGTTATTTTTAAACAACTGGGAAACTTTCTTTTGTCTACCATTAATGAGTGATATCGAGTTGCTGTAAAAGGAGAGGGTAGCCCTTGGAAAATTTGGTCATTCCAGTGATTTATCAGACTAGTCTTTCCATGCATCAATGTTTTTGCAGAAACTATTTTACCACCAAAAGCTTCCGCTATCGCTTGATGACCCAAGCAAACACCCATCAAAGGGATGTCCCGCTCGGAAGCAGCGCGGGTGAGATCAAGACAAACTCCAGCTTTTTGGGGATCCGACGGTCCTGGTGAAAGCATTATTGCGTCTGGTTTCATATCTAAAAGTTCATCGACACTCATTGAGTCATTTCGTTTGGTAAAAACGTCAGCACCAAGCTCACCCAAATATTGCACTAGATTATACGTAAATGAGTCATAATTATCAATTAATAGGAGCATTTGTTTCCTTAAAATAAAACAA
>MDTB01180303.1_pt1 | contig 10358 bp, 12 predicted proteins | sample 811161 | NCBI WGS metagenome assembly MDTB01 (sample SAMN05326650, study PRJNA326480) | marine metagenome | isolation source: seawater | place: Mediterranean Sea | collected 2009
CTTGCTTTACTATTCCATATTATCTTCGACTCAGATTTGTTAATTTTTTTTGCATAAGTGGCTTCTGAATTATTTTGAGGAATAAATTTGTCTTTTTTTCTTTCAATTAAATCTAAAGACTCAATAATTGTTTTTGAAGCTAACCCTGACAATTTTAAACTTAAAGTTTCAAAATTACACTCTTTGGTAATCTTAATTTTTTTTGAAGACATTATTGGGCCTGAGTCCAATTCTTTTTCTATTTTCATTATTGTAATACCTGTTTCCTTGTCCATGTTCATTATTGCTCTTTGAATTGGTGCAGCTCCACGAAATTTTGGCAAAATAGAAGCATGTATGTTTATGAAAGAGATATTTGATAAGTTTAACAACTTTTCTGGTATTATTTTGCCATAAGCTACTACAATTACGATGTTTGGATTTAAATCTTTAATATATTTAAATTCTTCTTCTTGATCTAAATTATTAGGACACCTTACAGGTATTTTAAGTTTTTCTGCCAATTGTTGAATAGGAGAAGATTGAATCTTTTGACCCCTGAACTTTTTTTTTGGTGGCTGAGTGTAAACGCCTATTAATTTATGTTTTGAGTTATATATTGACTCTAAAATTGGGACAGCAAATTCGGGTGTGCCCATAAAAATTATCTTTAATGCCATTAAATTTAAACTACTATTCTTTCGACTTCTTTTTTATGTTTAATGAGTTTTTTTATAATCATGTCTTTTTTAAGCTTCGATAAATAATCAATAAAAAGTATTCCGTTTAAGTGATCCACTTCATGTTGAATGCAGGTAGCTAAAAGACCGCTTGCTTGTAATTCTTTTTCTTTACCATTGTAATCGACATATTTTATTAAACAATCTGAAGGCCTCTCTATTTCAGCAAACTGCCCAGGTAACGATAAACATCCCTCCTCATAAATCGAAGTTTCTTTAGAACGATTTATTATTTGTGGATTAACTAAGAACAAAGGATCTTTTTTTTCTTTTTCTTTCGAGATGTCAATTACCACTATTCTTTTAAGTATACCTACTTGTATCGCTGCTAAGCCTATGCCAGGTGCTTGATACATTGTTGCTAGCATATCATCCATTAACTTTTTAACACTGTCATCAACTTGTTCGAGTGGTATGCTTTTTTTTCTAAGAATAGGATCGGGTTCTATTAAAATTTTTTTAAATGACATGATTTATTATATAACAACTATATTCTTTGAGGTAGTGCTGTTACTAATATTTCATTTCTTAGAGGTTTAAGGTTTATTTCATTTAATAAATAAATAATAAAATAAATCGTTTCTGGGTCTAATTCTGCTATCTCGTCCTCTCCAATAATTTCCACTATCTTTAAAGTTAAAAACGCAGTTTCATTATTTTTAGCTAAATTAGACAAACCAGAGGGTATATCATATTCCTTTGATAATTCAGTTAAACTTAAATCACTAGGTAACTTTAAACCGTCCCTATAAATCGAGTCTATTAAAGCGATATCTTTGGCAGAATAGAAGTATTTTTTATTCTTCTTAATTTTTTTGTAAATTTTATTTAAATCTTTTTGAGATTTTTTTTCATCTTGATTTTCTGTGTAAAATTTCAATAATCTGGACTTGTGTAAAATTTTGTCATCATACTTTATTTTACCTAAAACAAATTCTTTTTCTGTAACTATTTTTTTTTCTACAGTTTCTTTATACGAATCAGACAAATTTTTTACATCAATTTCTTTAAGTCTATCACTTAAAAATTTTGAATAAAGGTTGCTTAAATTATCTTTTTTAAATAATTCTTCTAATAAAAGTAGCAGTTTTATCTTGTTCTCTTCGTTATCGGAGAGTAAAAATTTTTGATAAATTAATGCCCTAGCATCAATAGTATTTAAAGTTTGATAATTATCTTCAGCATTAATTAAATTATTTAAACCAAAATCAATTTTTTTATAAATATTAAAAATTTTATTCTTATCAAATTGATTTTTATTTGCAGCCAATTCTAAATTTTTCAGTTTCTCTTTATCGTCGATATCTTCTAATTGAATTAAGTTCGCAGCATCTAAATACTCCCAGATAATTTTTTTTGTTTTTTTACCAGGCTCGTATTTAAAGTTTTCAATTGTTACACTTGATAAATAAAAATTCAATAAGTTATCATCTTTAATTTTGTTATTAGTTTTATTGGTGATTCCTAAAAGAAAATTTATTTTATCGTCAAAAAAATTATCTGATTGATTTTGCTCCTTTAAAATATCATACAAGAGCTGTGCTTCATTTTTTTGGTCATTGAAAATAAAACAATATATTTTAAATTTTTCTAAATAAGGATCTTTAATACTTTTATCGATAAAATTTGATTTCTCACAACCCTCTTTCAAATTTGCCTTTGCTATATTTTGATCTACTAAATATTGAACAATCTTTTTTTTATTGTGGAAAGTTTTATTATTTTTTAAGGTTTGATCAATTAAATCTAATCTTTTATTTTCTATCATCCAATTAATCTTTATGTCTACAAATTCCTCTATTTTCATGTCTGAAGGTGGGTATGAAAAAGAAAAAATAGTGCTCTCTAATAATTTAGTAGCTGTAGTGGAAAGTTTTAACTTATTTAGTCTAGCCATGCTTGATCTAAGATTTTCTGCTTCGGTTTTAGACCACATATTCAAATCGAAACCATAATTTGCAGGTTCATATATCCCAAATAAATTTTCTTCGTCCGGTTCCTTTGATATCTTTTCTTCTATTGTTATGTTGTTATTTATTTTATTGTTTTTTAAAATATCAGAATTGATAGTTGAATTAATATCTTCAGCTTTATTTTCCTCCTTTGCTAAAGTTTCTTTTTTTTTATTATTCCAAATATCTATTTCTTCTTCTGCGTTTGAGGGAAAAAAAAACAGAGTTAAAATTAAAAAGCAAACTAATTTATTTAAGCTTTTCAATTTCATTTGTTATATCGATTGTTATGTTCTTTTTAGGACTTGGAAATTTGATTTTTTCAATTAAAAAAATCCCTACAACCACGATCAAAACTAAAAGAACTATTTTTATACTTACTCTAAAAATAGTATTACCAATACTTTGCTGTCTATTGTATTTAAGTTGCATAGTAAAAAAATATATTTAAACTCGAAAAATAAGACATATTTGTGATAAATCAAATTTAAAATTGGTATTTAACTTGAATAAAAACCTTGTATTAACTGGAATGATGGGTGTTGGTAAATCAACCATTGGTAAAAAACTTGCAAAAAACCTCAAATTTAAATTTATTGATATTGATCAAGTTATAGAAAAGAGAGAGAGAAAGAAAATTAACGAAATTTTTAAAGATAAAGGTGAAAGTTATTTCAGAAAAGTCGAAGAAAAGATTACTTTAGAATTTTTAAGTAGAAAAAAACTTGTAATTTCGTTAGGTGGAGGTAGTTTTTTAAACAAGTCTGTTAGACGTGATGTTCTTGCTGGCTCAATTTCAATCTGGCTTGATTCAAGTGTCAAGTCGATATTAAAAAGACTTAAAAACATAAAGAAAAGACCCTTGTTAGATAAAGATAATTTAGAGCAATCGATAAATAAAATTTACTCCGTTAGAAAGAAAATTTATAATCGAGCTAATTACAGAGTAAAATGTGATTTACTCGAGGAAGAAAAAATTATAAAAAAAATTGTAAAACTATATGAAAATTCAAAAAATTAAATTTAAAAGTTTTGACAAAGAATACTCAATTGTGATTGGAAATGGTATTTTAAATACTTTGTCGAGAGAAGTAAAACTTACCTGTCCGGATGTTAAGAAGATAGCTTTAATAGTAGACAATAAAGTGCCTTCAAAATTTAAAAAAAAACTTATTAAACAATTAAAAAATTATAAGTTAATTATTTATAGTATTCAAACGAATGAGAAAATAAAATCTGTTAAAACAGCAAATAGAATATTAGAAAAGTTATTGGCTAAAAATTTTAATAGGTCTGACTTAATAATTGCCGTTGGTGGTGGAATTACGGGTGATTTAATTGGTTTTGTAGCAAGTATTTTTAAAAGAGGAATTAATTACATTAGTATTCCTACAACTCTTCTTTCTCAAGTTGATGCTGCTATTGGTGGAAAAACTGGCGTAAACTCAAAACACGGTAAAAATTTAATTGGTTCTTTTTCTCAACCAAAATTAGTTCTAAGTGATATTATGTTTTTAAAAAGTTTACCCAAAAAAGAGATGGTATGTGGGTATGCTGAAATATTAAAACATGCAATTATAAAAGACAAAAAATTTTTCAATTGGTTAAAATTAAATACAAAATATATTTTATCACAAAACCCTCAAAAGTTAATTTACTCAATTGCTAAAAGCTGTAAAATAAAATTATTTTTTGTTAATAAAGATGTTAATGAAAAAAATATTAGAATGATGCTTAATTTCGGTCATACGTTTGCTCATGCAATAGAAGTTAAAAATAATTTTTCAAAAAAATTTACACATGGTGAAGCGGTTTTAGCTGGGATGATCTTGGCTACAAAGCTCTCAGTTATTAATAATAGTTGTAATCGAAAAACCTTGTCAGATATTTTGGAAATTTATAATTCAAACGGTTTAAATTATATCTTAAAAAAATACTCTAATTCTAGAGATATAAAGAGTCTTATACCTTTTATTAAAAACGACAAAAAAAATAATGATGATAAAATAAATTTTATTTTACTTAAAAAAATTGGAAAAACAACTGCTCCTAATAAATTTAAGATGTCAGTCAAAAACTTAAAAAAAGATATAAATGCAATTAACCAATACTAATTTCTAAAGCATGAATTTTTTTTTTTAAATCCTCTTTTAAAATTCTCATAATCAGTTTTTGTGCATTAATTCTAGATAAAGAATTAAGTTGTGATGATTTAATATTTAATTTTAAATGAAGACTATCCTCAGAAAAAAATTTATGACCTCTGTGTTTTTCTGAATTATTAATAATCTCGAATTTTTCAAATTTAATTTTTTCTCTTAATTTTTTTTCAATTTGTTTAAAATATTCTTCCATTTGTGATAATTTACTATATAGAAATAATATTAATATGAAAATTATTTGTGACTGGGAAAATTGTAAAGAAGTTGGCTCATATAAAGCCCCTGTAGAGAGGGATAACAGCAAAAAATTTAGATTGCTTTGTCTAGAGCATATAAGAATTTTTAATAAAAATTGGAATTATTTTCAAAATATGAATAATCAAGAAATTGAATTTTTTATAAAATCTGATTTAACATGGCATAAATCTACCAAAAATTTTGGTTCATCTGAAAATTTTTTTAACATTTTGTGGAACAACGCATTGGATGACAAATTAAATATTTTTAAAAGTGCAAATTTTAAAGAATTTAAAAGGTCCAAACTTTCTAACACTGACAGAGATGCTCTAGAGATAATGGAGCTAAATGATGAGGTAAAATGGGAGGAAATTCAAAAAAAGTTTAAAAAACTTGTGAAAAAATACCATCCTGATAAAAACCAGGGAAATAAAAAATTTGAAGATAAGTTAAAAAAAATAACACTTGCTTATAGTCAACTAAAAAAAACATTGGGGAAAAAATGAGCGCTGAACAATTTCTTACAAAGCCAGATATTAAAATTTCTGTTAAACAAACTTTTGGATTTGATAGTGATATGCAGATCGATGGGTTCTCAAAAAAAAATGAATATGTTCCTAAAATAGATGCAGATTATAAATTTGATAAAGATACTACACTAGCAATACTTGCTGGTTTTTCATTTAATAAAAGAGTTTTAATACAAGGGTATCACGGTACTGGAAAATCAACTCATATTGAACAAGTCGCAGCTAGATTAAATTGGCCTTGTATTAGAGTTAATTTAGACAGTCATATAAGTAGAATAGATTTGATAGGAAAAGATGCAATAGTTTTAAAAGATAACAAACAAATCACTGAATTTAAAGAGGGTATATTACCTTGGTCAATTCAAAATCCAGTAGCATTAGTATTCGATGAATATGATGCAGGAAGACCCGATGTTATGTTTGTAATACAAAGAGTTTTGGAAAGTGAAGGAAACTTTACACTATTAGATAAAAATAAAGTTTTAGAACAACATGACTTTTTTAGACTATTTGCAACAACAAATACTGTTGGACTAGGTGATACTTCGGGACTTTATCATGGAACGCAACAGATTAACCAAGGTCAAATGGATAGATGGAATATAGTATCTACACTTAACTATTTGCCATTTGAAAAAGAGTTAGAGATTATTTTAGCAAAAAATAAAAAAATGAACAATAAAGAAGGAAAAGAAAAATTGTCAAACATGATCAAAGTTGCAGACCTAACAAGAAAAGGATTTATTAATGGTGACATTTCTACTGTAATGAGTCCAAGAACGATATTGCACTGGGCTGAAAACACTACGATCTTTAAAGACCAAGGCTACGCATTTAGAGTAACATTCTTAAATAAATGTGATGAGTTAGAAAAGAAAATTATATCAGAATATTATCAAAGGTGTTTCGGTGAAGACCTGCCAGAGTCTTCAATAAATGTATCTTTGTAAAAGTGGAAAAAAAAACAGAAATTATTGAAAATTTTAAAACTGCAATTGGTTCAACTGTTAAATCTTTATCTAATTCCGATAAAGTTGAAGTATCATTTGGAAATAAAATAAGTAAAGCAGAAAAAAATTCTATCAAATTACCGGATATAGAGACATTTAATAATAAAATAAATTATAGTCAGATCAGAGCGTTAGCTGACTCAAAATCTTTAAAATTAAGATTTAGTAATAAAAAAATTTTTGAAACATTTGAACCAAGTGGAAACGTATCTAAAAAACTATACAAAATAGCTGAAAAAATTAGATTTGAAAAAATTGGATGTGATTTATTTAAAGGAGTTAAAAATAATATTGAAAAATATTATATTGAAAGAGTCAAGTCCTTAGACTTGAAAAGCAGTGAAGATAAAATAATAGAGTCTTTTGAAAATTATCTTAGAACAAAATTTTTTGATATTAACCATGATAAAAGCTTAGAAAAAAAATTTAAATCCTATAAAAAAGATTTAAACGATAATTTTAAAGATGAAATAAATCAATTGTCTAAATGTATTCATGATCAAGCTAAGTTTAATTCAATTATCTCAGGCCTCATTTCTAATATGAATTTGGATGAGAGTATTGATGACAAAGAAAATACTGAAGATAAAAATAAAGATGATAACAATCAAAATAATCATGAAAATAAAGACGAAAGTGAACACAAACAAAAAGATGAAAAACAAGAAATGTCAATTGAGTCTGGTGTACCAGATTTAGAAAATCAGTCGAAAGAGTCAGATCAAGATAAGGAGGAAATCTCAATTCAAGATAGTTCTCAATCAGAGGTAAAAAAAAATATTAAAAAAAGTTTGAATAATTTACAATACAAATCTTATACTGAAGAGTTTGATGAAATTATTAAAGCTGAAAACTTAGAGAGTGTTGAAGAACTTAATAGATTAAGAAAAAATTTAGATCAACAATTACTTCAGCTTAAAAATTTTATTTCCAAACTTGCTAATAAATTGCAGAGGAAGCTTTTAGCAAAGCAAAACAGATCTTGGAATTTTGATTTGGAGGAAGGACTGCTTGATACTTCTAAATTAACTAGGATAATTATGGATCCATTTAATTCACTATCTTTTAAAAAGGAAAAAGAAGTGGAATTCAAAGATACTCTGGTAACAATTTTAATTGACAATTCTGGTTCTATGAGAGGAAAACCAATTTCTGTAGCTGCTATATGCGCCGATATCCTAGCTAGAACTCTAGAACGTTGTGCAGTTAAAGTAGAAATTTTAGGTTTTACAACTAAGCATTGGAAAGGTGGATCATCAAGAGAAAAATGGATGAAGAACGATAAACCAATTACGCCTGGGAGATTAAACGACCTAAGACATATTATATACAAATCAGCTGATACCCCATGGAGACAAGCGAAGAATAATATGGGTTTAATGTTGAAAGAGGGTCTGCTCAAAGAAAATATTGATGGTGAAGCTTTGAAATGGGCTTTTAATAAAATGCTTAAAAGAAAAGAAGAAAGAAAAATCCTGATGGTGATTTCTGACGGAGCTCCTGTAGATGACTCAACTTTGTCTACTAATGCAAGTGACTATCTTGAAACAAACTTAAAAAATGTTGTTAAATGGATTGAAAATAAAAGTAATATTCAACTCTTGGCAATAGGAATTGGTCACGATGTCACTAGATATTACAATCAAGCAGTTAAAATTACTGATGTTCAAGATTTAGGAGATGTGATGATAAATCAGTTAACAGATCTCTTTGTTGAAAAAAATAAAAAAACTGTTCATTAATTTCAAATTTTAGATGTTGATTGAGCCGACAAATCTTTAATTTTACCCAAAAGTAACCTAAAAGGTATCAACATTGCCAAAGCAATAAATAACTTAACCGCTAAATCTCCTAGGGCTAAAGTTATCCAAGGAATACCTGTTGAATAAAAAGCAATAGAAAAAAAAAGAAAAGTATCTGTTATCGAACCAAAAATAGAGGAGGCAAGCGGGGCTACAAACCAAGTTTTAGCTCTTAAACGGTCAAATATTTGAACATCTAAATTTTGAGCAACAAAAAAAGCTATCCCTGAACCTATTGCTATTCTTATTGAAATAATATCTGAAAAATTAGTGGATACAAACAGAGTAAGAAGTATTCCTATTATAAATCCAAAATATACTACTTTCCTAGCAACTTTTTTTCCATAAGCACGATTGGCTAAATCAGTTATTAAAAATGTGATTGGGTAACTAAATGCACCGAATGTTAATATCTCACTTAAACCGTAGTATTGTATTGGGAATTGAACCAGGTAGTTAGAGACTACTACTATTAGTCCCATTAAAATAGAAAGTTTATAAAATAAACTCATTTTTTAAGATTTTGCAGATATAGATGCTTTAATTTTTTTTACTTTTTTTGATAATTTATTTTTTTTAGATGATAAAAGAAATTTATCTAATCCACCTTTAAAATCTACAGTTCTTAATGCAGCATTAGCAACACTTAACTTAATGTCTTTTTTTAAGATATCACTTCGGAAAGTTACTTTTTTTAAGTTTGGCAAAAACCGTCTTTTAGTTTTATTTTTTGCATGGCTCACGTTGTGGCCTTTTAAAGGTGATACTCCTGTTAATTCACATCTTTTAGACATAATTTTTCCTTAAGCTATATAATTCTTGTAGGTAGAAGGGTCAAGCGTTAATTCCAACTGCTTCGCTTATATTATTTAAATTTTCTTTTTTTAAAATTGAAATTAACTCTTTTTTAATATCTTTTACTATACCAGGGCCTTTATAAACCATTCCTGTATATAACTGTACTGCGTCTGCTCCAGCTGAAATTTTTTCAAAAGCACTTGAGCCAGAGTCTACTCCTCCAACACCGATGATTTGGATTTTACCCTTTGTTTCTTTATAAAATTTTTTTATCAATTCAGTTGAAATATCTTTAAGAGGTTTTCCAGATAGTCCTCCCATTTCATTTTTTTTTGAATCCATTAAGTTTTCACGATTTCGATCAGTAGTATTAGAAATAATTATACCTTGAACAGAATATCTATTTATTAATTCTATAATCGGACTAATTTCATTACTTCCAATATCTGGAGAAAGTTTTATTACTATAGGTTGATTTATCTTTTTTTGTTTTTTAATTTTATCTAAACCTTTCAATAACTTTTCCATTTGATCTCTATCATGGAAATTTCTTAATCCTTCAGTATTTGGGGAAGAAATATTTACAGTTATATACTCAGCGAACTGAGCGAGTTTGGAAAAACATTCATAATAATCATCTTCTTTCCTTTTAGTATCTTTATTGGGTCCAATGTTAATTCCTAAAAAACCCTGAGGTAAATTATCTGAAATTCTTTTTAAAACTATGTCAGAGCCATGATTATTAAATCCAAGGCGGTTGATTAATGCTTTATCTTTTTCTAACCTAAAAATTCTAGGTTTGTTATTTCCTAACTGCTTTTTTGGCGTTACTGTACCAACTTCTATAAACCCGTAACCAAATTTAAATAAAGAATTATAGACTTCAGCACTTTTGTCAAATCCTGCTGCTAAACCTATTGGATTTAATAATCTTTTTTTAAATAATTTAGTTTCTAAGAGTTCTTCACCTTCAACTTCAAAAATACTTTTTGGTAAAAAATTTACCTTTAGGGATTTTATTGCTATATCATGAGCTACCTCAGGATCTAGAGAAAATATGTAAGGTCTTAAAATTGAAAACATTTTTTATTTTATCTTTTCATTTATTAATTCAATAGTCTCTTTAAGTCCAAAAAAACTTATAAAAA